>JGI10211J14876_10000150_pt1 | contig 27009 bp, 13 predicted proteins | sample Etolagsediment_FD_14876 | JGI IMG/M metagenome (IMG submission 14876)
CGCACGCGAGCACGTAGGCACGCTCGGGCGGATCGTAGCCTTCACTCGTGTAGCCGGAGCCCGTGACCTTCGGTTCCGGAGGTTTCAACCACGACCGGGCTATGGGCGCCAGCTCGTTCGCGGGCTTATCCGTCATGCCGGTAAGCATAATCCATGTGCGTTTTGATGGTGTTTCAACATACGGCTTCCAGCGAATGTGGGTAAGGTTACTGTGCGATACCTTGTTGAAATTCGTTGCTTTACGAGCATCCGACCAGTTCTGGGAGACCGGCCAGGCATCCCAAGTGTTAAAGTATTCGGAATCATCGAACCTTGGATCCTTTGGGTATGCCGACACTTTGATTTCTTCGGGAGTAACAACCGAAAACTGCTTCCACTTAGTTTTGAAATTCACCAACTGAATGCAGGGATTTTTCGGTTCGGCAAACTCAGGAGGGAATTTGCGCTCCCACTTATAGGTATGCGTTTCGCCGTCAAGGTTGGCTAATGTAACGGCATCCCATGGGATGTTGTCGCTTGGCTTGGTACCGGGCTGATTGATGAAAATGCTCTCCTGATACTCGACCCAATCTTCATTCGGGCCGGAACTGAACAGTGTGGCCTCTCGCATTGCAATTCCATCGGGGTATATAGTCCAGTACTCGTCCGCCCAGTCACTCCAGTTTGTCTCCGGGTCGACATAGCCCACATTATAGTTAAGATCGCAGGGAGTATATCTCCAGTGAACGACCACACGGGCATCGTTATCCTCAACAACACGAACGTGGGAATAGCGGCATTGCTTGTCGCTCATCGGCTCCATCATGCTGTCGCCGCCGCCGAGCCAGCCGCGGCGCTCGAAGAACTCATTGGTGAACCATGGGCCATTCTGCTCGGTCGCCCAGCAGGGTATATAGCTGCAACCATGCCAGAAGACGAACTTGTAGGGTCCGGTGTCGAACTGGACCACCACATCGGCATCATCGCTGATGCGCCATCTTCTATCCCATTCGAGCGTGTACTTTAGCTTAGTGTAAACGGCGCCAAATTCCTGCGGACCTGCGGGGCCGGAAGGCAGCCTGTGCGGGAGTGCATCGTGCAAAGTCAGCAGGGATTCTTCCAATTCACCCAGCTTATCGGCGGCGGATTTATTACCCCGGCCAAGGTCTGAAGACACCTTTTTGAATGATTCGGCATGAGCCCTTACCGATGCCTTGTAGTTGTTCCACTTTTCATCGTCGCCGGTATGCACATCCTGCAGGTAGTCTATCTCCTTGGCCATGTGCTCGAGCTTATTGCGTACGACCTCAATGCTGCCGTGTGTGCTTCGTGAAGAATAATAAATCTCTCTTACTTTCGCCAAATCCCTTTCTTTTACCGACTTGGCTGCCAGTTTATTCGCCTTTTCAGGCAGGTCGAAGATGTCCCTGGTGGCGGTTGCATAACGCGATGCCAGTTGTTTCAAATCCCCCGCCTTAAAATCATCCCAGATACCGTCTTCCAATTCCCATTGCATCTGACGTTTGGAATCTTTATCCTTAAAATCCCTCCCAATAAGTTTATTAATCTTATCACGCGAATCCTTGCCCGGCATGGCAGGCAGCACTGCAAAACCTTCACCGTCCAGATGCAGCGCTTTTCCAAACTTGCCATCAACAGCTTTACCATTCGTAATTTCGCCGTCATTACTATTGTCAGAGGCGTCTTTCGCACCATCGTCGAAGGGCCACCACCCAGCCAATCCTTCCCTTACAGCGCCGGGGCTGCGGTGGACGGCTGCAATCTCTTCGAGCGATAGTTTCTTAGAGAATATCTGAAGTTCGTCGATGTCGCCTTCGAAACCTGGTTCCCTCTGGCCAAACATGCGGAATTTCGGCCAACCGGCGTAGATGCTATGCTTGGGATTGTCGGTGTCCGCCCTGTTGAAATTCCACAGGGTCATCGATTCGATAGATTTGCCATCAATGTAGAAATTGTAGCGGCGATTGGCACCGGTCACAGCTATATGATGCCATTGGCCATCGCGAAGATTGGTTCCTCCGGGTTGCCCAAAAGCGATGGCTAAGTTGCCGAAGGCGTCTTCATCGGTCTGCTTATCGGGATCATCGACATCTTGCCTTGGCGGTACGCTCACGAGATAAACTAAATTACCGTCATCTTCCGATATAGAGATTACCTTGCTTGCTTCTTCCCACGTCCCTGCCCCGGCAGACTTAACGAAGAAGGGACCACCTCTTTTGGTCTTCACCCACATAGCGACAGTAAATTCTTCCTGCGCAAAATCAAGTGTAACACCGCCGCCCTTGGCCTTTTCCTCTGCCATCAACGCCTCTCTCGAGGCCCTCATAGTATCCTGCCATGTGTCCTTCTTGACATAGAACGAGGGATCCTGAGCAAAAGCGGCAGCAGCAAGCGAGACAGTAAGAACAAAATCTGCGACTAAAACAACACTATGCATTTTCTTCATTATACTTTTCCTTTCCTTGAGGTTTTGGTTGGGATCATTGTATGTCCTTGTTGAGCTGCCTCTCCGAGCCTGAGGGGTACAAAAACAAATAAACCGCTTTGATTATATTAAGACCATACCATTTAATTTTTGAAATGGCAAGCCTTAGAATCTCTCCTGATTTCACATTTGGGCAAAGGAGAGAAGAAAATTGATAAAACAACACTTTCTGCAAATGTGAAGTTTTTTAAAAGGCATAGGTGTTTTAGTGTGACTATTGGGTGTTGGCTTGCCCTTGTTTTTTAAGACAGATTTGTTATTCTATTGAAAATGAGGCTTAGCGGCATAGCGAGGCGTTTAATTTGGGAAATGTCAGAAAAAAAATATATTGCACTATGTATTGATGGGAGTAAGAAATGAAAAAGGTTGGATTAGTTTTGATAATGTTGAGTTTCGTGCCGGCTTGCCATCAGCAGGTGGAAGTAAAAAAATATGAACCGAATTGGGAGTCGCTTTCGCAGTGGGAGATGCCGCAGTGGTTTGACGACGCCGTCCTCGGAATATACTGCCACTGGGGAGTTTACTCGGTACCAGGCTACCTGTTTAACGACGGTGCCGAACAGGTTGACAGCGGCTTATGGTACGGCATGTTTATGTATGTACCTAATGACTCGGAGCAGCCCAATTATGGAGTCTATGACTTTCATCGCAAGACGTATGGCGACCCAGCCGAGTTTGGATACCATGACTTTGTCCCGATGTTCAAAGCCCAGAAATGGGACCCGGACCGGTGGGCCAAATTATACAAATACGCTGGTGCCGACTTTGCGGGTGTCGCCGCAGAGCACTGTGACGGTTTCTGTCTGTGGGACACAGAATTCGATGAGTACAATGTCATGGACAAGGGGCCGCGACGGGATGTTCTGGGTGAAATGTTTACCGCGGCCAGGAAGCAGGGTATGAAAACGGTTGCGACGTTCCATGAAACACCCGAAGAAATGTTTGCTGCCGGCAGAAGATATTGTCCGGAAGGTGTCGGTGTCAATAATCCTAAATACGCGGGCCTGTATGAGGTGGATCCAGATAGTGTGAAGAACAAAAAGCTGCTTGAGGTTGTGGACAAATACCGGCCGGACCAAGTATGGTTTGAAGATGAATTTTGCGGTGAAGAAAACTGGAAGCCATTCTTGGCATACTATTATAACGCAGCCGAAAAATGGGGCAAGCAGGTCATGATTGCCCAGAAGCACGGTGAAGCGCCTTTATCATGCTCAGTGCTCGATATAGAAGGGGGCATTTTCCCCGATGGTGTATGGGAATGGGCGGGCATGGAAGAACCTCAAGAACAGAGATGGCAGAAGGATGTGCCGATTGGGAATTATTGGGTTTATGCTGAAGGCGTGGGTTGCAGGCCGGTTAACATGCTGGTGGATGGAATTGTTGACAGAATAAGCAAGAACGGCGTAACCCTTCTGGATGTCGCTCCAAAGGCCGATGGAACACTGCCCCAGGCCCAGATCAATGGATTAAAGAAGTTGGGCGAGTGGATGAGCGTAAACAAAGAAGCTCTCTACGCGACAAAGTGTGCTCCTTTTACCGAAGGAGGAGTCGATACCTTCAAAGCGGGCTCGCTGAGGTTCACTGAGAAGGGACCTTACCTGTATGCGATTGAATTAGGGAACGAATGGCCCCCAACTGTTGGTTTTGCTGATTATAAAGATAGCAAGCCGCCAAGTACCCCCTATACAATCCCGGGCGTAAAGCCAAAAAAGGGCTCCGAGATTCGGATGCTCGGCAGCAGCAAGCTCCTGCCATGGCATCAGGAAGGCGAAAACGTGATAATCGATGAGCTCCCCGATCCGCTCCCGTGCGATTACGCTTGGTCATTCAAGATTAAGTGGTGTAACTAATTGACAGCGTACCTCCAGCTCTATTTGACCTCTTTGATTTAAATGAAGGTTTAATGTTTTCAAAAAAAATAACAGGATATACCAAAATGCGTTGCATTAAGATTTCAGTGATTTTGTTATTGTTGGTTTTAACATTGCCTTGTTTTGCACAAGAGGGGCTCATGTCGTGGTGGAGTTTCGATGAGGGACAGGGCAGGAGTGTTAAAGACAGTATCAGTGGTGAGGTTGACGAGATACGAGGCAATTACTGGTATGCAGAAGGAGTGAAGGGAAGCTGCCTGAAGCTGGATGGATACACTACGCATGTTGTTAGGTCGGCCGATGTTGCGCCTTGGCTGGGAGATGATTTTACCGTTGAGGCGTGGATAGCGCCACAGACTTATCCCTGGAACTGGACGGGGATAATAGATATGGAGAAGGAACACAAGGAGGGATTCTTTTTCGGTGTGAGTGCGGATGGCAATGTGGCCCTTGGTTTGGCGACGATGAGTGACGGGCAATGGTTCAAATGTATTTCGAGGGAGAAGATAGAACCGTTGAAGTGGTCGCATATTGCTGCAACTTACCAAGAGTCAGGAGAGATTGCGGTCTATATCAATGGTAACAAGAGCGGTGAGTTCTCGGCCCAAGAATACGGATGGGATTGGATGGGCCAGATTAGACGTCCTGAGGATGTTGAGATGTGGATTGGCCGAAGTCATACAAAGATGTATCCAAAAGGAACGGAGCGCGAACCAAGTCGGCAACTCTTGTCGAATATGGTTTTCGACGGTCTTATCGATGAGGTCAAGGTTCACAGAGGGGCGATGGACGAAAAGGAGATTAAGCGAGCTTACGAAAAGGTTCAGCCGAAGGCAGAGAAGCCTTTGAACTGGAGGAAGTTTCCGACAGAGGGAGCGGATAAGCACCAGTTCGGAGCCTACTATACTACGCTGAAATATGATGAAACGTGGGATAAGTTGTGGCGCATAGGTGAACATTCGGATATTGTAGTGACATTCGAGGAGCCGGTTAGGATTGTGTTCTGGCACGGGATAAATTATGCGGCAACTTTCGTTACCGAAAATGAGATATGGATGGGGGACCAGAGCCTGGAGTGTGGTTCGCCGTGGGGTTGTAATGAGCATATGTCTGACAAGCAGTGCCGATATGCGCATGTTCGTTTGATAGAAAGCAGTCCGGCTCGGGTGGTGATACACTGGCGTTATGCGTTGTGTGATATATTGTACCAGATTCCGAATCAGGATCCCGAGACGGGGTGGGGTGACTGGACGGATGAGTATTTTGTGATTTATCCGGATGTAGTTGCAGTACGTCACCAGGTCTTGCATAGCAGTAACTTTGGTGTTGCCCTTGATACGAGTCGTTGGCAGCGAAACAAGCCCTGGCATCAGTTCCAGGAGACGATAATGTTCAATCAGCCGGGGACCTGGCCGCAGGACAATGTTGATAAAGTCGAGGCCCTGACGGTGGCGACGATGGATGGTGAGACTTATACGTGTAAGTGGGGCGAGGATTCGGAATATGAAGAAGAGGAGATTGTCGAGCAGGATGCAGTTAAAAATGCGACTATTCAGATGGTAAATCTGAAATCAAAATTCAGGCATTTCATTATATTCGAGCCGGGTTCTGTGATAGCTCCGTGGGTCGGTGAGGGCCACAGTTTCTGGAATCACTGGCCTGTAGCGCAACTGCCGAGTGACGGTCGTGAGGCCCCATCGAATGACCGGCCGAGCCATACCTCTTTGTCGTGCGGTTCACCGGTGATACATGAAGGTGAAGGTGACTCGCATATTGCAGTGATGCTTTACGGGCTTAGGAACGAGCCGATAGAGGAGTTAGTGCCTTTGGCGAGGTCGTGGAATCATCCGGCGGAGTTGAAAGTTCTTGAGGGAAAAGTAAAGAGCAGTGGCTACGATAAATTTCAACGTTCATATGTACTGGAATGTAAAGATGGCGGATGCAAAGTCCAGATGCAGCTGGCCGGCAGTAAGAAGACGCCGATTGTGAATCCTGCGTTTGTGTTCAAGGGCTGGGGCCGGAAGAAAGTTACCGTTAAGGTCAGCGGCGAAGAATTCGAGGAAGGCAAAAATTACAGAGCCGGCTATGAGAAGAAAATAGGCGGTGTAGATTTGGTTTTATGGTTCAAAGGTGAATCGGAAGACGTGGAAACGTTGTCGATTGAGCCGAAAGATTAACGGTTTTCGAATGGATTTTAAGCGAATGACATCACATGCCGCTGAGCTTACAATGAAAAAAGTGGTTGTGAGGGGCCGTAAGGGAAATGCCACATAAAGATAAAAGGGGGAATAGACGGGAAATGTCAGATAGTTAATTCGAGGTTTTTCCATGGTCAATTGTCAAAACAATTCCGTATATAAAAAAATACCAATCGTTCAAAGTGCTATATTACTTATTCTTCGCCTCGTCGTCGGGTGGCATCTGTTGTATGAAGGTGTGGCAAAGTTATTAACGTCGGGGTGGACGTCAGCAGCGTATCTGAAATTTTCACGGTGGATACTGGCCGACTTTTTTGCCTGGATTACATCCAATCCCCAAATTTTGAAGGCTGTTGATTTGCTGAATGTATGGGGGCTGATATTGATAGGGCTGGGTTTGTTGTTAGGATGCCGGACTCGTTTGGCGGCTGTTGGGGGTATTTTGCTTTTGAGTTTGTATTATATAGCGTATCCGCCGTTTGCGGGCCTGGATTTTGGTACGGTCAGCGAGGGACACTATCTTATTATTAACAAAACTCTTATCGAAATAATAGTCCTGGCATTGATCGCAGTCCATCCGACTCGAAAACTCTTTAGTTTTGGTCCGGTGATCAAACATGTTTTGCTGAAAATGAAATCACGTGTCCCATCAAGCGACAGCAAAGAGACCCTACTGCAGCGGCGACAGTTTATTAAGGGTCTTGCGAGCCTGCCTTTATTAGGTGTGTTCATCGCATTGGTCTGGAAAGACAGGAAGAGAATAGATGTTGATGCCGTAACGGGAGCCACTATCAAGATCGATGAAGAAGTATTGGCCGTAGCAGGCAAGTTGCCGTACGGACAGATAGGCGATTTGAAGTTGAGCCGGCTGATATTAGGCGGCAATCTGATAGGGGGGTATGCCCACGCCAGGGACCTTATGTACGCCAGCGATTTGTTTGTCCATTACAATACAGAAAAGAAGATTTTTCAAACCCTGATGCTGTGTGAACTTTCGGGTGTAAACAGCATTATACTTACGCCCGAGCAAATTGATGTGATCCGGAAATACAATAAACTTTATAAGGGTAATATTCAGACCATTGCCATGGTGGACTCTGCTGAGGCGGCCGATACCGCGGTCGAGAAAGGTGCCTCCGGCATCTATATTATCGGCAATCACTGTGACTGGACGGTAGAGGCCGGAAAAGTTGACGAGCTTGGCAAGCTGCTGGATTATATCCGGTCGAAAGGCTATTCGGCAGGACTTGGCGCTCATTCCATTCAAGCTTTGATGGTGTGTGACGAGGCGGGTATCGAGCCGGATTATTATGTCAAAACCCTGCATCATGACAACTACTGGTCCGCCCATCCTATGGAAAACCGTATTCCGTTCTCGGTGGATACGGAAAAATCTGAGGACCACAACCAGTTCCATGACAATATGTTCTGTATGTTCCCGGATAAGACTATTGATTTTATGAAAAACAAAAAGAAACCCTGGATTGCTTTTAAGGTCTTGGCCGGCGGCGCTATCGGTCCCGAGGATGGATTTAAGTTTGCTTTTGAAAACGGGGCTGACTTTATCTGTGTCGGCATGTTTGATTTTCAGGTTGTCGAGGATGTGAATATTGCGATTGATACATTGAGTAATCTTTCGAACAGAAAACGCCCATGGACGGCTTGATTTGCACAAATACCAAAAGATACTTTGCAGAAAAGGCTTGAAAATTGTCATCCTGAACCCCGATGTATCGGGGTGAAGAATCTCGGGCGTACTAAAGTTTGAGATTCTCCCTAAGGGATAAATTCGACTGCGCTCAGTTGATGGGACACTCAGAATCGAGCCGGTTGAAGAAGTAAACTTCTATGGCCTAACGGGAATAAGAAAAGGGCTTCGGAATAAATCCGAAGCCCTTTGTAATCAATGCTGCTTAGTACGTAAAAATCAAGCTGCAATTCAAGCGGTCTTATTCTTCTTCAAATAAATTCCATAACGAGTCGCAGTCATCCTCATAAGGTTGCGTACATGCCGTCCATTGAGCAAGAAACTCGACAAAGTCAGCAAGTCCCACCCTGCAGTCCTCGTTGACGTCCGCAACGTCGTAACCCAATGCACCGCAGTCATCGTCCTCAACTATTACGGTAACTGCTGCCTCTTCGGCTGTACCGCCGGAATCCTCAACATCGAGCGGGAAGCCGTATGGGTCCGGCTCTAACCAGTCCACGCTGTATTCCAGGTCATTGCTGTAAGGTGTCAAGAGGACCACACCGTCAATGTTCGTCTCCCATGGCTCGGCGACCCAGTCATTGTCTTGAGCATGTACGCAAATAGTCTGCGGCATGTTCCACCCGCTGGTCATCGTACTTTCAGTCCACATCTGGTTCGTGGTAGTAGTAAACGTCAGTTTGTTCGGGTCAGTCCAGTCTTCGAAGTTCGGGTCTATTATAAACATTTCTTCCTCGAATGCCCACCCTTCGGCTGCAACGAGGACGTAAACAGTATCGGCCGGCTTAACCGAAAGTCTGACATCGAAGCACTCAGTACCACATGGGTCAGGCGGTGCTTGGCTCTCGGATAGCTCGATGCGGGACGGCAATGCACTAACGAAACGTATGTCGTTATCCATCACAGTAATATTCACAGGCATACGCACAGGCGTACAAGGATCATGATCATCATCAAAGTTGGGGTCCTCATCGCAATCTGCAATAAGCCAAAGTTGATAAGTCTCATGACCTTCTCTGTCGGTATCCTTGATAGCCTCGATATGTACCTTCTGCAGCACATCAAAGTTGTTCTGGTCAAAGACCAATTGGATGGTCCCGTCGCCGTCGGGGTCACCGCCCCAGATGAAGTAGTCATCATGATCTTTGTCACCTTCAATGTTGGGGTCGAGCGTAACCCTAACGGTGAACTTATCAATATAGGTTCCAAGATTACATGGGTCTTCACCAGGCCGCCAGCCTAATTTAACACCGAAGTTACCCACGACCGGGCCCTGAGGCTCCGGGCCATCCTCCTCGGGATCCTGGGGTTCGTAGATCGTGGTGATATTGGGGTCAACTGCGAAAGGAGACACGCCGCCGCGCCCCGGCCCGATGGGTGGGACCTCGCCTTCATAGCAAATGGTGTCAATGACCACTTGATCAAGGGCCCAAACACTATCGAAAAATCCTATCATCTCTATTGCTGGATTACCTGGTACTTCAAACTCATACGTTACGTGAAACCAGTCGCCACCGAGTTCAAACTCTGAAATCGGTTCAGGAGGCTCAAATTCGCTGAAATAATCGCCAGTTCCACCCTCGTACGCCTCAACTTCTGCAAAGGCCGGCGGATCTCCAAACATGGTCATTTGAATACGAATTCGTTTGGTACCGTCACCCGGGAAGTTTTGGATATCAAACGATAACCCCATGTCCAATGCCAAAACACCCTCACGGCCTTCGTATTCATCATGCCAGGTCCCGCCATCAACATAGTACTGATACATGTAACCACCTTCATCATCGTCAAACTCTTCGGGGTCCGGGTTCGTCCCATGGGATACCATAAGCTGATTTTCCGCTGCGTCTAAGCGCCAATCGTCATCTTCCCACAAAGCTTCGTCGAAATTAAAGGTACCATAGAGAGTTCCCGGTGCGCCGGCCCAATCCGGCGGGTTCAAGTCGGCGTCTTCGCCTAAGCCTTCGGCCAGTGCCGGTGCCGAAATCGCTAATACCATAACAAACATTATCAATTTTTTCATAATTAAATCCTCCATTCTTTCATGGTTTATTTAAGTTATAGTCATAAACTTCTTACTCCCAGCAGCTCGGGTCCAGTGGCTCTGTACAGTTGAACCATCGGCTGGCCATCTCGATTACGTCGTAAATGTCCACGTTACAATCCGGCATCGGATTACCATCACCGTCAATCCAGTCGTTGGGGTCACCCCCTAAGGTCTCCTCATCCATTAAATAATAAGGATTGCTGATGTCCATAGGCAGGATACCTAAGGCACCGCATTCATTGTCCTCGATGTCGATCTGGACTTCTCGCTCCATGCCATAGAATACTTCATCTTCCTCGTCCCACTCCGTGTAGCGTTCATCTGTGGTATCATCTACATTGAACACGATCCAGGCATTATAGTACTGGTCTCCGTCAGCGAAGGCTTCTTCAATCTGCAGCTCATCATCGTCATTGCCCTCTACGACGATGTTGAAGGGCACGTCCCACTTTGTAACGGCACCGATAACACCGGGTACGGGATTACCGTCGGACGTGAAGACTATAGCGTTGGGTTCACCGGGGCGATGAGGAATGTCCCCAATAAGATTCGGGTCCATTATCGGCGGATTGCCCGCGCCACCTTCGTTAGTCACGATGACTCTGACATACCCCTGCGAACCTGGGTTGGCGTCGTTCTCGGGTTTTACCTGCACCGTAACGCCGATAGTCTGGGAGAAGGTTACCCACGTCCCTAAGCAGGAACCACCATACCAAAACGTACATGTCCGCTGCTCCAATAGCTTGACGGGCGTCTCCCTTATCGGCCCTGTGCCTACTAAGTCGAATAATATGTCGGCTTTGTCGTTGTCTGTTACAGTTACTGCCACACCCTTCTCGCCCACGTAGTTTGCATCTGTCGGGTGGGCAAGGTAGTAAGAGGAAACAAGTATCGTGTGAGGGTCATCAAAGCCTTCGCCTTCCGGTTCAGGTATGCTATCCTCAACAGCCCTGAAGCGAACGACCTGCGGCTCGTTCCAGTTGGGGTCGCTGAAGTTGTTAGGGTCGGTGAAAGTGATATGGACCCTGTTGTCAAAGGCGTCGTCACCAGGCCCCATGGTGCTGCCGAGGAGAATAAGGTCGGGATTTCCGCCGCCGGGACCGCCATTCGGGTCAATCACAACGGTTACCGTGGCTCCTGTTTCCGGCTCGTTCCTCAGACAAACGGTAAAGTCGCCTTCAGTCTCATCCGTTTCATACACTGTCATCACGTTCGGGTCAATGATGATAGGATTAGGTACGCCGCTGGCGCCTACCTCTATTTTAATCTCGGATAAAGCAGTCCAGTCACCATCAGAACCATGGGTGCTATTGACAGTAATCAACACATATCGAGCACTTACGCCGGCAAAATCAGGTCCTTCAAAGCCGGTATAATCTTCTTCCCCGGTTGCCTCCGGCCAGTCGTCAAAGGTACCCAATTCGGTCCAGGAGGTGCCATCTACTGAATAGTCAATCGTTACATTACTGGGACCTCGACCGGTTTCCTCGTTGCCACTCCAAACATGCATGAGACCTAACCCATACACATGTCCCAGATCGTAATGTATCCAAGTACCAACTCCGCGTGCCGGATTCGGGCTGGCAGCAGTTTCATAACTGGTCCAGGTATCTTCCCACGCCGTACTATGGGTATCACCGACTAAACCGGAACCACTGACGGTGTCTTGCGCGGAAGCACCTAAAGTAGGAGAGTCTATATCCTCGCTGCTCGCGGTGGCCACGATACCGTTATCCTGGCCGGCACCGATATAGTCGGTATACGGCTGCGCCCTGGCAACAGTGCCCATGCATAACATTATTACCATAACAAACATTATTAATTTTTTCATAATTTTAATCCTCCAATTGCCTGTAAGATTCCATTAAGTTCCATGCTCTCACATCCTGTCCGCTACAGGCCTCGAACAGCTCGGAGAGCACTTACCCCTTACAGGGACAAACACAAATCAACTTTTTAACTTCTTCCTCTTTCGTAGCTTACGATGAATTTCGGTTCTTTGAGAATCAGCATAATCTCCTCTGGGAAATTGTGCACGTTCTCATTATTCTCAAACAGCTATAAAGCTACCCCCTATAATATATCACGTTTCATTTCGGTAGTCAAGAAAAATTACGCTTTTTGGAAAAAATGAGAGTAATTTCTTGCATACATAGGGGGGGGGCACTTATACCTGAAATGCCAGAAGTGTTTTTAATCACACACCCCAAAGCCGCCGGCCTGTTGTCCGTTAGCCCTTACGTCGGCGTGTCGGGCCCTTGTACCCTTATCCTGTTCAAAAACAGAGTGTACGCTGAAAATGGCCTTGGCAAATCTTTGGGATGAAGGTATAATCGGCAATATGAAAATTAAGGCGTATCTTTTAGGCATTTTTCTGAGACGTAAGTAATTTATTCCGGGGAACCAAATGTGAAAAAACCGTTTTTACTTAGAAGCGCCATTGTTGCTTCGCTCGGTGGATTGTTGTTTGGTTTTGACACAGCAGTTATCTCTGGTGCCGAACAGGCACTACAGGAGCTGTTTTCGGGAACTTATGATTTTCTTGCATCAGCTATGGGTTCTTTTGGTTTCCTGGGAAAAGCCGGTTTCTGGCACGGCTTCACAACAGCAAGCGCATTGATAGGGACTATCCTTGGTGCCTGGCTTGCAAGTAAGCCATCGGATACTTTCGGCAGGCGTAAAACACTATCCGGCCTGGCAATTTTATATTTTGTCTCCGCGGTTGGCAGCGCGCTTGCTTGGAACTGGGGATCATTTGTTATAGCAAGGTTCATTGGTGGCTTGGCGGTTGGAGGATCCTCCGTTGTAGGCCCGATTTATATTGCTGAGATCTCGCCCGCAAAAAGTCGAGGCCGTCTCGTAGCATTAATGCAGTTCAACATTGTTCTCGGTATTTTGCTGGCATTCCTTTCCAATTACATTATTGGAACTATGAGTCTGGGCGAAATTGAGTGGCGATGGATGTTCGGCGTTGAAGCCTTTCCTGCCGCTGCATTCTTCCTGTTTTTGTTTACAACCTCATTAAGTCCACGCTGGTTGATGGCCAAAGGCAAAGCAGATCAGGCCCGCGGGGCCATGGAAAAACTTGGTGAAGATAACATCGAACAGGAGATGAAAGATATCCAGGAGTCGCTCGACCTGGCTCATCATGCCGGCGAGGAACCGTTTTTCCGCATGAAGTATATCAAACCTATTATGCTGGCGTTTCTGATAGCAGCATTTAATCAACTTTCCGGTATCAATGCACTGTTATATTATTCAAAGAGAATATTTGAAATGGCCGGTGCAACCGGCTCTTCCGCCCTGCAGCAGAGTGTAATCGTAGGAGCAACCAATCTTGTATTCACAATGCTGGCAATGACGGTCATCGACCACTTCGGACGAAAAAAACTTATGTTGGTTGGTTCAGTAGGATATATCCTGAGTTTGTCAACGGCAGCATGGGCCTTTTATGCTGAGATGGGCGGAATGATCGTTCTAATCAGCTTTATGGTGTTTATCGCGTCCCATGCGTTCGGGCAGGGTGCTGTCATATGGGTTTTCATAAGCGAAATATTCCCGAATCGTATTCGTGCAAAGGGCCAGGCACTCGGCTCATTTACTCATTGGTTCATGTGTGCATTAATAGCATGGACATTTCCAATGATGGTTGGCAAACCCGATGCACCCGGCGCCAATCAGGCCGGCGGACGAGTATTTGCATTTTATGCCGCGATGATGGTGCTTCAATTGCTCTGGGTTATTTTCATGATGCCTGAAACAAAAGGAGTTCCGCTTGAGCAGATTCAGAAGAAACTCGGTATTGAATAGTCTCTCGATAAAGACCTGCTCCTCGCCAAATATGAAGATATTGTGGTTGGGGAGTTGAATTTCTGAAAAAAGGAATCGATCTATAAGATGGTTTTTTAATCCGTTAAAAGCCATTTAAAAACAATTTATTTGATTATTTTACATGGAGAATCGATATGAAATTGAGTGGTTACCTTATGAGAAGCACAGTTGTTGCTGCACTGGGCGGTTTTCTTTTTGGCTTTGATACGGCCGTTATCTCCGGAACCACCGGTTGGCTCAGGCAAATCTTCGAGCTCAGTGATATTAGCCTTGGTTTTACCGTAGCGACCGCATTGATTGGTACCATCGTTGGCTCCCTGGCCATTGGCCGTCCCAGCGATATTTTGGGACGACGTAAAGCACTATTTATCTTGGCTGCTCTTTATTTCATCTCTGCGGTCGGCTGTGCATTTTCACGGAGTTGGTATTCATTCATGATCTTTCGTTTCATTGGCGGACTTGGCGTCGGGGGCGCATCGGTAGTGTCTCCGATGTACACGGCCGAGATTTCACCTGCTCGTTTCCGTGGCCGACTGGTCGCATTTGTACAGTTCAATGTCATTTTCGGAATATTAATGGCTTATGTTTCAAACTATATAATATCTTTATTTAATCTAGGAATGATCGAATGGCGTTGGATGTTCGGGATTGAAGCATTACCCGCAGCGGCGTTTTTTGCTTTGCTTTTCATCAATCCCGAAAGCCCGAGATGGCTGGTCGCCAAAGGCAGGATAGACGAGGCCTCAGGAATATTGGATAAAGTCGGGACCGACACAGGCAGCGTCGAAGAAGAAATCAAAGAAATTCAAATTTCTCTGGACCTTGAACATCACACTCTTAAGGAGCCTTTCTTTTGTAAAATGTACTTTAAACCCATTACGCTGGCAGTAATGATGGCGGCATTTAATCAGCTATCCGGGATTAACGCATTGCTCTATTATTCCAAAGATATTTTCCAGATGGCAGGTTATGGCTCAAAATCAGCTTTATTCCAGTCAATAGTGGTTGGATTCGTTATGCTGGTCTTTACCATCTTCGCAATGGTGATTATCGACCATTTTGGTAGAAAGAAATTGATGTATATTGGTTCTATAGGTTACATCGTTTCTCTATTGGGTGCCGCATATGCATTTGTTTCGGGGGGGGGAGTCTTAGTCCTTATTTGCCTGATGGTGTTTCTTGCAGCGCATGGATTCGGTCAGGGGGCCGTGATCTGGGTCTTTATCAGCGAAGTCTTTCCAAACCGTGTTCGTGCTCGAGGTCAGGCGCTCGGAAGCTTTACGCACTGGTTTATGGCGGCGGTTATCTCACAGACATTCCCCTTGTTTGCAACGAAATTAGGCGGATATGTGTTTGTTATTTACGCCGGGTTTATGGTCATGCAACTCCTGTGGGTATACTTTATCATGCCGGAAACAAAGCGAATCTCTCTTGAGCAAATACAAAAGGAACTCGGCATCGAATAAGATCCTTTAATCACTCAAGACGCAAAGATGCCTTGTAATCCTCGGCGCCGTCTACCTCTACGTCCGCAGAAGATGAAGTTTTGAAGGATGTTCAGTTTGTAGGATGGGCAACATTATCCTTCCTGCATGAAGGCAGTTGCCCATGCTGAATTCTTGAGGCAAAGACTCAGTCAAACCATCATCTGAAAATCTATTCAAGCCACCTTGCTCCAAGTTTACAAACTAAAAATCGCAGTTGACGATATAAGTCACCTCGCCGGGGATAAAGCCTTCCCCGAACTCGAGGCGCTCGCCGTCGTAGAATAACTCAAAGTCCCAATCGCCGATCTCAATCTCGACGATCTGTCCATTCTGCTCATAGCTCGCTTCAGCATTTTTCTCCATCCAGCCACCTGAGACAGTGGCCGTGCCATCCTCACCAAAGGCGAACGTGATCTCATTTCCCTTTAAGTCGACCGTCAGTGTCTTGCCCTCAATCGAGGGCGCCTCATCGCTCGTGCGAATTTCCACCCGACCGCCGTTATCCAGGATGGCCGTTTTGGCAATGGCCGCTATCCGCTCTACAATTTCGGTGATAGGTGTGGCTATGGACAGTTCATCACGAGTGAAACAAACATATTGATTGTTGAACTCCTCGACCAAGTCATCTGGAATACACTTCGATCCCTGAAGCACTCCAATCAGACCACCGCATGTAGCCGCCTGGTTGTCGCAATCATAGCCGGCGGAAACTGCAATTCCCACCGTCTTCATGAAATCTCCCTGGCCATACAAAATCGCCATGATCCCGCATAACCCATTGTTAAGGGAAGACACTACACTGACAGGAGCCTCATACCTGCCCTTCTTATAGCGGTAGTATTTCTCGTGGATCATCTTGCGGGTGTCACGCCAGTCGTCATACTTCTTATGCCACCTCACTACATCGCGCATACCCTCGGCGAAGGGGCCTTTGTTGGGGACGGCTTCAATGGCCATATCGACAAGTTTCTCGACGTCTTTCTCGAAGAAGGCCGCGCTGATCATAACGCCATACGCAATGGTCGGATGGGTTCCCCAGTCATCGTTGGTAATTCTGGCCCCCCATAATGCCCGTTCTCCTGCCTTTTCGGTCATGCCAGGGTAGAATGCGCTCCAGATCTCGTTGACCAGTTGGGGATCAATCTGAAACCAATTCTTGTTGTTTTCTTTGCGTCCGGTATCAGGAGCGATGAGCCCTTTGCTCATGAGCGATCGAGCTGTATGATTTGCCACCCATATCCTGCGGTTAATGTGTTTTTTCCACATCTCGGTAATCTCAGGATATGTAATGTCCAACCCATACTTCTCTACGGCGTGCAGAGTGACAAACTCGATATCCGTATCATCATCAGCGAAGGCGCCTTCGACCGCGCCCATGAAAATGGGAATGTAACCGCGCCAGTCGTCCCGATTGAGTTCCAGCTTCGCGTCGTCGGCAAATGTGTAAATCCTGTCTACAAAAACAGGCACCGGCTCGTCAACGTAGTTGTTCTCAAATGGAAGTCCCATATAGTTTCCGACCAGCTGGCCGATCCAAAAACTGGAGACTTTATCCAGCAACTCCTCCTGCGAAATAGTCCGCTCTGCTGATATACATAATTGGCAATTGACCGCCAATATCAAAAACACAACAACGAACAGCAATATTTTCTTATTCATAACCACTTCCTTTCTGAAGAACTTCCTTCTGCAAACACATCTAAACGGTTTAAAAGCATACTTTTCTCAAATTCCATAATTTGCAATTCTATCTTACACTAGGTAGGATGGACAACATTATCTTTCCTGCCTGAAGGCAGTCGCCCTTGTGGAATTTTTTAAATAGCCATGCTATACAGCGTGCGATTCTTCGCACCACTCCTTCTTTTAGTGGGCATTCGACGGCATCATCTCCCAGGCCTGTAGTTTCTTTATAGTTGCCGAAGCGCCTTTACTGAATAGCTTCACACTCACGCTATCGGCGCGGGTGGGATAGATGCGCCGCATGACCGCTTGGCGGTCGTTGGCGAAGACCTCGACGACGGATTTGTCAACGAAAACCTGCAGCTTCAGCAGCTCATCGGCACCTAATTCGAACGGCCCGGCTTCGGTCTTTTTTGATCCTTCACCAAGACTCGACTTGCGTGTATCTATCTTTAGCTTCTTATCCGCAGCATCATAATAGACCAAGGTTTCCTCTTTACCATCCGGCGAGCAGCAGACCTTTAGGCCGACCTGCTTAGCGCTACCCGGAGCGATTTCGAGCTTTAGCTCGATACTGTTACCACTAATCCCTTTCAAAGGTAATTCCGCGTCCGCCTTGACCGTAAGACCGGCCCGCCTCTGCTCGTTGTAGCGCAGCATTTCGAGTTCTTCAGGCACCTTCATCCGCAGCATACCATCGGCGCCTAACCACAATACCCGCGGCAGGCCCATCGTACCCGACCATCCGCTTGCCTCAGTGGTATCTTCCTCTCGTCTGTCGAATATCCACGCCCACATGATTCGCCTGCCCTTATCGTCCAGCAGACTCTCCGGAGCAAAATAGTCATTGTCCACCCAGCTCATCTGCTCGTGAAACTCGGGATAAAACTGCTCATCCTTCCACTCGCCCAGATAGTATCGACACCCCATCCGATGACTGATACACAAAAGCATGTACTTATCACCAAGCTTGAACAAGTCCGCACAGGATACATCTTCCTTGAGCGAAACGCCCTCGATGCCGTGAGCAAAAAGGTCGCCGACATACTCCCACGCCCCTTCCAGATTCTTGCACTTGGCAATACCGGGCATCTTGCCTCCGAAAATGGCATAGTAAGTGTCGCCCTCAAGCCAGCCATATGGATCCCACGAATCATACTTGTCATGATATTTATCGCCTTCGGTGGTCTTCGGCGTGATTAGTGCGAGCTTCTTCCATTCATTAAGTTCATCGTCGAGCGCCACGGCCATGGTATTATTCTCCCGCTGCTCATCGTGGAAGCACATAGTAGGCACCCCATCTTTATTGATGAATGCATTGCCGCTGAACATACCACCGGCCAGTCCCGTGGGATGGTGCCTCCAGTGCACAAGGTCCGTGCTTGATACATGCCCCCAGTTGTGCCCCCGCTCGTCCTGAAAAATATAGAAAAGATGGTACCTGCCATTCCAGAAAATCGCACCATTCGGATCAAACGGCATACCGAAACCTTCTGGAATGACGAAATGATACACCGGCCGATACGGATCCCTCAACAGTATCTCACGGAACCTTCTCTGTCCATCAATCAGCGTACCATGTTCCGTTGATCCCCCCATTGTCGAAAGCGTTTTTGCTAAAAATCCACTTGGCGCCCCAATTATTACCGGCCGCTGCCCCCCAAGCACCAGCTTACCCTTTTCCACATTTACTCCACCAGCCAGGTACGCCTCGCCGAAGTTACCCATCTGGTCGGCGATTGAGCCATTCTCAAACGGCCACCACCCCACAGGTTTAATATCAGAAAGCTTATTCGGCCGAAGTTTTGCTATCTGTTTTGCCGTAAGCGCTGCATCATAAATCCTCGCATCGTCAATTTTCCCCTGATAGTGGTCTGAGTCGATCTCTCCAACATGCCGCTGACCGAACATTACAATACTGCCCGGCCCAAAGGTTTGCCTCTCCTCGATTTTATATGATGCATAGATCTTGCCCTTGCGGTAAATCATTACATCGGTGCCCTTATAGACTATGGCAATCTGAACAAACGTGTTTTTGCCTGCTGTTTCTTTTGGATACTCTTTTTGCTCCTTTTCGCTCCTTCGATAGTGGTCACTGCCAGCCATCCATTTGGCTTTGGCAATTTCTCCAAATACTATTCCATCGAAGTGGCTATCCAGGTCATCGATCGTCAAAGCGCTCCCACCTCGCTGCGTTAAATTCGCAGGTGCCGTCCACACCACTAATGTCTTATCCTTTATCCGGGCCCGCTCTGCCCCTTCCAATAACTGGCTGCCAAAAACAAACAAAACAACAATTACGATTGATTTGAAAATTCTCATAGTTTTCTCCTGTAAATATTTCTTGTCGATATTTCCAATTTATACCTGTTTGCTCGCGCCCACAAGCCCAATTTCCAGAAACAAATACTATACCAAAATTTCCTGTTATCCTCTAATAAAAACCGGATCAATCACCGCGAAGGGGTGCATCTGTAGTTTGTAGGTGGATTTTTAGGCCGCCAAAGGCTTCCCTGCCCATAATCGCTCCCATTCGCCATTTAGTAAACTGACCCTCAAAGCCACACTTACAGGCCTCAAGCCACATATATTGACCAAATTTTTCAGAGTTGTCGAAGCGGGCGACGTAACGTTTAACACGCTCCAAAGGTCTGACATTCTCTGATACCACACGGAAAGGAAAGGGAAGCTAATAGCCAGAACCATGTACTGCCAATTGGCGCGAATCCGCTTTTCTTTAGCATCAGGACGGCCCTCGTTGTCATTTCCAAATCCTTTACCACTGTGTCCTGTGCGAAGCAAAAAATCAATAGTACTGATAATCGTAACCATCCGCGGACATTATAAATCCGCTGCCCGGGCCGTTCCATTCATCTTCATCGAAACCGACATCCTGCCCGCTGGGCAGGTTGTCTTCGAACTTTAGCGGTATCTGCCGCCATGAGACCCGGCCGTCACCGAATAGTTGACTTCTACCGGTGGCATCCTGCTCGCCGTCCTTACGCTGATGGCTCTCTGCCAGCTTATCCAAAGGAGTATTTATCCAAGAAAAGCAATATGCCCAGCCACGTTTTCCATGGTTATAATGCCATAAGCCGATGTCATCACGGTATATGCTTTCGGTCATCAGCAGACGCTTGGAACTCATTGTATCCAGTGTCAGGTCCCTGATGACATTTTGACCATAGGTTCCGGCAGAAGCTTTAGATCTAGCGATCATCTCGCCGACGTTTCCCCAGTAGGAATATGCCGGGAATACCCACTGCGCATAGGCCAAGTCTTCCCATTCCACACGTATCATCTCCACTATAAGGTCACCGCTGCAATTGGGACAGGTCATAATGTCGTTCGCCAGGCCGTTTTCATCAAAGTTCTTGTCAACACATTCAATATATGGATTCATTTTCCAGACACTCCATTCGCTCGACTTCGCCCTGAGTGGCAACGGTGGATCTGGATTTGAGACATTGTAATTACCCGGCGGGATCCACGACATCCAGCACGGGAATAATCCCCACTCACGCCACACAATCGTTGGAATGTTGTCGTTTGCGGCGTTATAACTAGCTAAGGCTATGCCCCATTGTTTTAATGCATTGGCGCACATAATACGCTTGGCTCGCTCCTTGACCTGATTCAGCGCCGGTGTGAGGATAGAAAGTAAAAGCGCTATGATTGCGACTACGACCAGAAGTTCAATCAGCGTAAATCCTCTTTTGTTCTTTATGTATGCACGCATACTATGTATTCCCAAATCCATTAATAAGGTTTACCTTCAATTAATAGTTTTTTCAACTGATATTATTGCTTTAAATGGTTATAAAAACTAAATTCCCCAAGACATAAGTCCGGCAGTTATAAACAGTGTAAAGCAGGGTTCTGAAATTACCAGAAACCCTGTTTTACACCGCTATATCTCATAAAACCTTAAATTGTTAATCAAACGCCTACTCTTCTTCCACTAAGTTCCACAACTTGTCACAGCCATCTTCATGGGGTTCTGTACAAATCAGCCATTGAGCTAAGTAGTGTGCAAAGTCAGCAAGTCCCACCCTGCAGTCCTCGTTATAATCCACAGCATCAAAGCCTATGGCGCCGCATTCATTGTCCTGAACAAGTATCAAAACATGCTCCTGATCAAGTTCACCGCCGGAATCTGATTCGTTCCTTTAGTTATTCAAAGGTCAATAGTTATCCTCCTTTCTTTGAAAAGTTAGCAGTTACTGTTTGCGTAAGATATTTTTATCCTATATATAGCGCGCACCGGGCGCGCAAATATCCCCGTCAGCACTGTCTGCGGTTTAACTTTGAGAATCTGTATATTTTCCTCCGAAAACCGCACTTTCTCATCATTTTTCCGTGCTTTATGAGCTATAAACCTATACTTCTTAATATATGCTTTTGCCTTTCCGTTGTCAAGAAAAAAAATCTTTTTTTAAAAAGCGGCAATTTGGATTTTTTTGAGCAAATTTAACCGAAATTTGTTCAGAATTCACCTGTTGGAGGGCTTTTTCTACCTACAAAATACAGATGCACCCACCGCGAAGCAGGCCAGTGTGCCAAGACTGATTCACTCAGTGCCAGATTGACTTCAGTTCGTGGACCTTGAGTGAGCTGATTTTGCTGCTGTCGCTTTTTGTAAAGACTTCGAGACCTCGTTCGTTTCCTTCCGGAATTGCACGGATCGGCATGTACACCCGGCCGTCGTTGGCGAAGACTTCAATCGAAACCCGGTCAACCAGGATGCGCAGCCATATCTTCCCGTCGATTGGTTTGAGTTTTGCTTTCGGGCCTCCACAGGATAGCTCATTTTTATCTACGTTGTATTTAACCGGATAACCATTGATCAGGAATCCAAACTCATCAACGTCGCCGATTTCAAACTCGGCATCAATATCAAAGAGTTCACCTTTTACACCGGCCAGAATATTTTGGCCCTCTTTGAGTTGTACATCAGTCCACGAGTGTTCCTTCCCATGGATATTCTCGATCTCCTCCACAGGATAGGCGAACATTCTAAGGCCTTCGTCTGTTGTGTGTAGCGTAAGCTCGACCGGGAAAAGCAGCTGCTGGTTAAAAGGCATGCCTTCCATCGGGATAATTCCCCATGCCATCTGGATACGGCGACCTTTGGGGACATTGCTGAAGGTCTGTGATGCATAGAAGCAGTTGCCACGGCTGTATCGGATTATCCCGGTTTCGGGCTTGAACCTTTTGCCGTCGAAATCACCAACATAGTAGGCACCTGGGCCGCTATATATAACCCATTTCTTATTATTTTCATTACCGTCCACAGCCAACTGGAACAGCTCAGGACAGTCTTTGAAATACCGGCTCTCAAATTCGCTCTGGTACTTCCATGTCTTGAGGTCATCAGAGGTGAAGAAAGCCATCGCTCGATTATTAAAATGCACTATCAACACCCATTTGCCGGTTGGTTCATGCCAGAGTGCTTTCGGGTCGCGATTAACGTATTCGATATTCGGCAGGATTGGATTGTGCTCGTATGGAGTGAACGTACGGCCGCGGTCGTTACTGTACGCGATTGACTGGCTGAAGGATTTCCCTTCCGACCACGGACTTCTCCCGCCGGCAGATGTATAGACCGCTACGATAGGCTTTTCTTTCCCGGTCTGGAAGCCGGTACTGTTGTCCTTGTCCAACACGGCCGAACCCGAATAGATCGTACCCAGGTGGTCCGGATGAATTACGCCGGCCAGCTCCGTCCAATGGACCAGGTCGGTGCTGACCGCATGGCCCCACGTCTTGTTGTAGTCGTTTCGGCTGTGGTCCCAGCCATAGGGGTTGTGCTGATAGTAAAGGTGATACTCGCCGTCGTAATAGATAAGCCCGTTGGTATCGTTGATCCATCCCCGCTTGGACGAGAAGTGGAATTGCGGCCGCAGCGCCTCACGGTAGAGATCGTCCGCGTCGAGGATGCCGTCTTCGACCGATATCCGATCGAGGATATGCGCATTACCAAGCGGGTGTTGCCGCGTGCGCATGAGCAATTCTTTGCCCAGCCAGCCGCTAAGATCAGTGACCACCCAGTAATCGATGTCGTCCGTGGCCAGTTCAACGTCCATCGCGCGGACCTGTTTGCCGTCTACAACAAGCTCGATGTAGTGCCGGGCCGCGCCGGTCTTGAGAGGAAAGTTGAGTACGGGTTTCGTGATGGTGATGGCCCGTTCAAGCAGAGGCCGCTGGGCGGGGATGTTGCTTTGAATGATGTGGTCGACGAAGATGGTAGCCGGTCTTCTGGAATCTTTGTCAACGATGCGAATCCGGGCTTTCTCACCTTTAAATTCAGTAACGTCCCAGGCCTCCCAGAACATCGCATGATACCGGGATGGTGTTGTTGAGCGGACTACATCGCCGTCCACGAGAAGTTCAATCGCCATCTCCTGCGGTGGACCGTCGATTTCGATAGCACCCACCAGCAAGTAAATCGCATTACGTTCAATAGTGAAGGTCGGTGAAGTGAGCGTGCCCATCCCTGATCTGCCCGTACTGGCAGCAAAACGACTGCCCATCGCGCCGACCATGTCGTCCTCTATGGGACCTTTTCCGAAGGCATCTCCCTCGGCTGTCCATTGGCCATACGATGCCGACTCGAAATCCTCGATGAGTATGAGGTCATCAACATCCTCGGTGAGACTGAGGTCGTCACCAAGACGGGTGCAGGCAGGCAATGTAAATATGAAAATGGCCAGGCACAGTGAACTCGTGATTTTCATTACAGTTTTTTTCATCTGTATCTCTTGTAAACTGACATTTCCCAGATAAACTCTTGAACAGTATAACTTTCTCCGTACGACATCAATAATCTCACAAAATTCCCTTGAACAATCAAGAATCCACTCTTTCGAAGTTCATCTGCCAAATGCGGGATTATGGTTTTTTCCCCCGGCTAATCTTCCTTTTGGGCCAGTGGAAACACGGTACGAAAAGCCGCTCCTTCATTGCCCGCGTCTGCGTATGGCGTCAGTATCACACTGCGAGGCTCACTCGTCCTGCCATCATTAAGCTTTACCCCATACCCCCGCCGACTGCCGTTCGAGTCTGTAGGGCCAGGCCATTGGTATTTACGGTAGGATTTAATCTCTTCGAGTACAATATCGGCCGGGATTGTGATTAAATCATCATGAGCCCCAAGCCATGTGTCAATGTTATCGCGTACGTCAATCGAGAGAACTTCGGGGCCACGGCGCATCACGTAATTGTTCCCCGAAAGCTGCTCAAGCATTAGGGGGATATCGAACCGGATATCAATCTGATGCTCCCTTGATCCTTCGAGATCGATTTCACAATATCCTTGGACATCACTATCGTTTGGCACAAGAATCCCATTCAATTTTGCCTGAAAATCCGTACTCCAACTGGGAACACGGATGCGGAGCGTTCCTGCCCAACCAGAGGGTGTTTTCAGTGTGACCGTACTGTTTCCAATCTTAGGGAACTTGCTATCCTGTGTGACGTGCACTTTTCCGCCATCCGTGGCGAGCACCGCATTGCTCGTTTCGAAAAAGTTGACGTAAATGACGTTGCCCTTTGTGGCATAAATGAGTTGTGGTAATCTCGCGATACCCTTTGGCCCCGACCAGAAACAACATCTTGTCGGACCATGGAACCAATCTTTGGAGTAGCGCAAAGGTGTCCAGTAACACCACTTCATACCATCGGTGGACTGTGCCGCCAGCAATGCATTGTAACAGGTACGCTCCAACGCCTCGGCGTACTTCGCCCGCCCAGTTATTGCATATAGGCTCTGCGTAAAAAAGATCCACTCGGTGGTGGCACAAGTTTCCTGCAATTGACCACCCGGAGTGTCCTTTAGAGGATCATCATTAAGGTCCTCTCTGTCACCAAGAGATCCTGTGGGATACACATGGTCATTGACCAGCCCATCCCAAACCTGCTCTACTTTCGCCAACATTTCGTAGTCTCTTTTAACTTGGGCATATTCGAGTACGCCGCCCAAGACGGCGCTGAGCATATAGGGATGGATAAGGTAGGGCTCGCCACTGGACAGCATTTGTTGAATAGGAGGATAATGCCTAATGACCTGCCCAACGAATTCGAGTAAATCCTCATTCCCGGTATGACGATACAGCCGAACCAATTGGCCGATTACGGCGATGTTGGTGAATCCGATTCCACTCTGTAAAAACCGCGCTTGCTCACTCTCAATGGGGCTGTAGGTCTTTACGATCCAGTCTCCCACACCAGACGCGGCCTCAAGGGAAGCACGCTCTTTACGCAACTCATAATGAGTCAGAAAACCAATCATTGCGTTCCATTGGACCCACACGTCCCAAGCTTGTTCCCAATAATTCAGAGCACGGTCCGTTGGCAATTTGATCCCCATATATCCATCCGGTTGCTGGTACTTGCGTAGTGACGCCGCAAAGTCATCAACCATCTTCAGCTGAGCGTCGCTGCCGGTATTGACCGCTGTCCGAGTTGCAGCATCCAGCCATTTGCCCGCGTACTCGCCATCCCATATTCGCTCGAGGAGTTTCCCGGGCCAGTAATGGCGTGTAGCGAACGCCTCGATCATGTCCTCACCGTAGTAATCATACTGGTAACGCACATAGTTGATATTGCCTTGAAAACGCTCGCCGAGCCGACCCTCGGGATCCAACTTAACCGATGCTGGCGAAGGAAGCACCACCGCCCCATCCTCGAAGGAAAAAGCGATAGCCGGTTCTGCGGTCTGCACGACCTGGGGCTCACTGTCAGTTTTCACAGCCGGTGTGGAATCACAGCCGGAAAGCCAAAGCGAAGCCATGAGGAGGCAAAGGGTTCCATAAAACTTCCAAATAGTGATTTTTTTCATATGTATCACCTTTAATTTTGACAAACCATTTCCATTTCGGCCTAAGCCGTATCCTAAATGGAGGACAATTAAGCGCCTCCGGTTCTCTTGTGGTCGAAATCGTCGATCACTTAATCTTCGGATGATGGTAGCGCTCGATCTTGATGACGTGGGAATAGTCGCTGGGCTTCTTGTCAGGCATTTCAATGACCAGCCCTTTCCGCGTCAGCTTCCAGTCGAGTGACCTGCCATCGCCAAGCAAACTGATACGCTTGATCTCTTCCTTATAGAAACCTTCATAACGAGGGGCTTCACGCTCGCGCTCTGGGGGCATCATCTCAAAATCCTCACCGTCATACGTCGCTGTACGCCCTGCGTCACCTAACCACATCGTCACCGTCTCACCGTCTTGTTCATACTGGCCTTCAAATTCTTCGTTTTCCTGACCTTCAAATTCTTCGTTTTCATCGTCCCACCTGACTACCACATCAACAACGCCGCCTTTTTTGAAGCTCAACGTAAATTGTCCCGTCTTGATCGTTTTACCGCCCAGTTTCAGCTTGGCATCGACATTGGCGTCACCAGCCCATTCCTTTTCTTCTTCGTGCTCGACGTCCCCGAACTCGCCACCGCCGGTCCGAAGCGTTGTGATAACCGCCGTCTCACCAGGCCAGGCGAGGAAAGTTGCATAGATAGTGTCGCCCTTGACGGTGAAGCGGATGTCTTCTTTGGTGTAAGGTGTGTCTGCCTCATTGAATCCAATGTCTGTAGCTTCCCCAAGATTGGTCGGGCCTTCACCAGCGATAATCCACGGGCTTGTGCCATAGATACCCTCGCCGTTGACCTTAAGCCACGCACCCATTTCGAGCAGGAGATCGCGC
>JGI10211J14876_10000151_pt1 | contig 26986 bp, 29 predicted proteins | sample Etolagsediment_FD_14876 | JGI IMG/M metagenome (IMG submission 14876)
TACATCGACGAAAAAAAAGAATACGAAAATAAAAAAAAAAAAATAGTAAATTAAACAATAATTCTGGACAAGCCGCCACAGCCAGATATGTTGATGTGAATACAGAACGTTTCAATGTTAATCGTGATGTTAAAAATCTGAAAAATTTAGCAAAATTACGAAACAAAATAAGAACTCGTAATAAGAGCGGTGAAAAGACAAATACTACAAATATGACAGTGGAAAAAATAAATGGAGAAAATAAAATTAGATATGGCGAAGAAACTTATAGTTTTAGTAGTCAATTCGGAAAAATACCAATATATAAGACCGCCATAGAGAAATTTACTGACAGTGAAGGACAAATTACAGATGTTTTGGGGTTTGTGAGAGCTGTTCGCGATGTTATGAAATTAAAGAATTCAAGTAATTTGCATGGAACAAGATATAAGCAAGAACGAGAACTTATAAAACATAAAATGCTTGATTTAATGGGTAAGATTAAAAAAGGATTAAAACAATAAAGATATGGTAACAAACCATTATAAATTATCAATAACATTCAATCTTCGTTCTAACGGAGTTTTTCCTTTTCCCCGTCTTTTATGAAGTTTTCCTTCTTTTGACAATGCTTCCCATTTAGTCAAATTAGGAATGGTTGTATAAACTGACCATTTTCCATATTTAAGAAGGGCAGTAGTACTTCTAGCACCACCCTTAATTTCGCCATTATGTTGTCTTAATCGCCTTTTCAAATTATTTGTATAACCAACATATGTTCTATTTTTTGTAGAATGAGTTAATAAATAGACACAGAAATTAGTAGGATGTATATTCTTATGTTTTGATAATACGTTTGACATGATTAATATTATATAATAAAAAAACTTTAACTAAGGTTCTTCTGTAAATTCTACAGCATTATAATTAATTGCTTTCAAAACTTTTCCTGTTGATTCATTGTAAATAATATAATATTTACCATTATCCGATAGTTTATATGCAGGTGTATCATATGGGCTTTCTCCTTTTTCGAATTTCTCTTTATAATTCTTAACGGAAGCTTCGGCAATTTCTTCTGTTTTAGCGGCTTTACTCATGTTAGAATCATGGATAATGGCATAATCCCTATCTGCATCAATTCCAAAGGAAGCTGCTGCTCCATAAACCACATAGAGGATATCTCCAATTGCATCTCGTACTTCTCCAAAATTCCTGTCTTTAATAGCTTCTTTGAGTTCGTCAAATTCCTCCTGAATAAGCGCCAATCGCAATTTCAAAAGCTTTTTATTATCAAAAATGTCTAGTTGATGTTCATCGTGGTTGTCAAGACCGAAAGTTTGGTGAAATTCCTTAATTTTTTGGAAGTTAGTGAGTTGTTTGCTCATTTTTATATAGTGAGAATGCTACATAAAAATTTATTGATAAAAACGATTTCAATTTTTTTATTTTTATAAAAAAATTATGTCAACTAGTTTTTGGATTTAATATCGATAAAAGATATTGTCTTGTCCACATATCACATTTCATTGCTTGATCGAATAAATAGTGTCTAATGATTTTTCTGTATTTTCTATTATAATTAATCTTCTGTAACTTCCTGTATTTTTCATATTCATCTGGATAGTGTTGTCTTACTCTCTTTAGATATTTCATAAGTTTATCAATTCTCCTGATAAATTTTCCATACAAATGTTTGCAAATATATTTTCCCAGATATTCATTTTCAATACAATATTTATTATTTTCATCAATAAGTTTATTCAATTTTATTTTTTGGATATGATAATTTATTCTATTTTCCATAAATAATATAAATAAAATATCTTTAACTTAGACTATTTGTGAGTTCATAATAATCATATTTCTTTCGTTGTTTCATTAATTTTTTGGAATTAACAATAATGTATTTAATATTATTTTGAATATAGATTCTATCTAAATATTTATTATTTTTAAGAGTATCATAAAATTTGATATGATCCTTTATTTCTTTGAGTTCAGGTATTTTACTTTCTTTAACAAATAAATCATATTCTTTTTTATTTACTTTAGCATTATATTTCATTAAATCCAATATTCTCTTTGTAACAAATTTAAAATTAATATTTCTAGTTAAATAACAATCTAATGCTGACTGTCTTCCTGTGTCTTTTAATATTTTTTTAATTACATAATTCAACCAAATTTCATCTAAACCATAGTTAAATGAATAGTAAGACTGTGTTTGAATGGCGTTATGTCCTAGAACTGCATTAATTGCTAATCTTTTGAAATCTAAATAATTGACAACATACATTAAATCATATTGTTGAAACATATTAGTAAAATATTTATCCCATAGTTGTATGGTAAATATTTTATCTTTTTTAAACATTGTACCGCCAGCTAATAAATAATAATAATTAAACATATCAAATTCTGTAAAATCATTTGAATGGAATCCAATAGACGTAATGGACATTATTCCCATTACTAATTTAGAACTTTTGATAAAATCAGAAGTGACTTCTATGAATTTTGGGGTATAAGTATTATCCGCATCAACACAAATGATTGTTTCGAGATTAGGACTTTTGTCATCAAAAATTGCATGAAAACGCATTAATGTTCCAAATAATTCAATATGAGCAGTTTTACTGGAATTATTAATATTTTTTATATTGGAACAATCAAATTCTATTAATTGTACTTTTGGATTCTTCATAATTATCTTCAAAAGTTGTTTATATTCTTTGAGTTTATATATGGTTTTATCGAAATAAATTCTATAATAATAATTTGATGGATAAACTCCATCAATAAATTGTTGAATTGTACTTTTAATATTTGTAATAAATGATTTTACTTTATTCATAGTTTTATTCATGGGTTTAAGATTTTTACTGACTTTGAAATATTCACTTTTGTAAAATAGTGATGTTGTCATACAAACATATTTTTCGGACGGTTCTTTATAGTATCTTTTGAGAGAACAATCAAACTTACTCATTATATATTAACCAAATACATTTTCACCAGTATAAATAATATATAAGAATCCATCTTCATCAGCATTATTTTCATATAAATCCTTAACTGTTTGAGATGTTGGTGGAAGTGTTTCATTTACAAATAAGAATAATGCCTGTTCAGGTGGTAATTCAATTCTACTACGAACAACATAAATAAATTGTCCAACGGTTAAATCAATTGGTACTAGATATTTTTTCTTAGTAATATCTGGTAAATTAGTGCATTTAGGATTCTTATTAATAATTATGGGAATTCTGTCAGGAAATTTTTCCTTAATTCTTGTTGATTCCGCATGTCTTCTAGCAAATGAATAATCTCTTTTAAAATCAAATGACATTATAATATAATTATATATTTTTTTCTCAGAACCTTAAACTCGAAAATCACTTAAAGAATTTTTTAATAAAAAATGTATTATGTCTAACGGGGCTATTACTTTAAAAAAGAATATTGTTTTTAATTCCAAAAAAGAATTACTTATGCAGTCATTAATTAAGTATTTTAGTAATGATAGTCATTTGGGAGAACTAATTCCTATTATAACAGGTAAATCCAAGACATCGCTTAGATTAATTGATTGGTTTGTAACGAATTACTCTAAGAAACACGGTACAGCGTATGAAATTAAAGTTCATAGTGAAAAGAAGCATATTATTGTATATCTTCATTATAGGTCTCAATTAAAAGCCTATTCTAAAAAACAATTTGATACGTTTTGCAGAGGGGAGCGTATTTCTATTATAGATAAAGATCAAAACGAATATATCACTACAGTTGGGCAATTGAATTTCTTCAAATGGGCAATTGAATATAAAATCTTAGATTATATTAATGAGAACTTCAAAGCAATAGAAAACGACATGACTGTATCGCTCAAGAATGTGTATAAAAAAAAGAAGGATGGAGAAAAACGTCGTAAAAGACAAGAATTGTCCATTTCCGCAACACGTTCAATTAAAATTTATGATACAAGTATTGTCGTTAAATTCGATTAAAATTCTATTAAAATTCTATTTAATTTATATATATAATATATAAATGATTATAATCTACTATTTGCTTGGTTGTCCTTATTCAGAAAGTGCTAAAAGTTTAGTTAAAGAATATGGCTTAAATCATAAAATTATTGAAGTAACACATGAAACAAAAGCCCATTACAAAAAAAAAAATAGAATGAGTACTTTTCCCCAAATTTTTTTGACACGTAGTTTGCAAAGAAGATCTGTTAAATTCAAAATTGGAGGTTATACAGATCTTGAAAAATATTTAATTACTGTTGCAAATATAAAATTAAATAGATTAAATTTAGATGTTATTAATTACTTTATTAGAGTAATGCATAAAAATACTTAAAGAGATAAATATAATATATATTAAATATAAATATTAATAGTTCTTTTACTGGTGATTATGTCCCGACTGAACTATGGTTTTAACTGTCAATATTATGGTAATATTAATATTGATAATAGGATCCTATTGATTTTTATAGATTATATTATTGGTCAATTTTGTAATAAGCATTTGGATTTTCAATGTCTTGTTAATCGTGATGGTTATTGATGTGAATACAATCTAGTCTTTAGGTTCCGCTTTGGAATTTTTGTTTTGTTTTTAAGACACATATATTTATATAATAAGTGTTAATACTAGTTAATACATTTATTGATAAATATAAATATAAATGGTCTATATATTATATTGATTCTACCGAATCCATATATTAAAATTTTCTAGCCATATTATATATGGTATTTAATGCACCTTTAGGAAATGATGTTTGTTCATTTCATGGTTCAAATTGTGATGGTGAATGTCAGGATCCAAATGTTGATAATGGTATAATGACGAAGGTATGGGGACCACCCGGATGGCTTTTTTTACATAGTGTTGCTTTTGGCTATCCATACGCGATTAATCCTAATAATCCTAAACATGTTATTCGCAGAGAAGCCACTAGACGTTATTTTACAGATATAGGTTTTATTTTACCATGTAAATATTGTCGTGAATCATATCAAGATTTTATTAAACAAATCCCAATTGAAGATAATCTTGGATCACGTAGAAGTCTCACTAAATGGTTATATGTTATTCATAATAAAGTAAATGATAAGTTAGGAGTTCCTAAATGCAGAATTCCTTCTTTTGAGGAACATACAGCTGAATATGAAGCGTTCCGTGCTAAATGCAGTAAAACCACTAGTGCAGAGCGTATCAATAATATGGCGAAGGGATGTGTTGTTCCCGCTGATGGAACCACTAAGAAGTGTTTTTTAAAGGTTATTAAGACTAAAAAAGGTGATGTTACGAGAAGAAGTAACGCAGCTGTGTCCAGAATCACTATTGGAGACAATGATTATGTTATTATGAAAAAACTTCATTTAGTCCTTATATTCATTGCTTTTACTTTAATAATCCTTTTAGCTATTTATTTGATATTAAGATATATGAAACCGAAAACACTTAAAAAACTCTTGAATAAATAATTCATTAATATGCTTAAACAAGATGAAATATATGATATTCATCTTAAAAAAAATAAAGCTGAAAAACATAAAATCAAAATAATGGGAATAATTGATAAAAATGTTATTTTTAAATTACTTGATAATACGATCATTAAAATAAATGATCATATCAAAAAAATAGGAGATAAAACCCTTCAATGTTCCATGGAATATTTTGATAAAACTTTTAAATTAGAAGATAGTATTAGTATTGAAGTTAAGAAAAAAAATCCCGTTAAATATCTCGATAAAATCAAAGCATTTACTCGTGAGAAAAAATCATTTGAAGATGCCAATTATGCCAAACTTTGCAGTGATAGTTCTTATTACTGTTGCTATTTATGCACCAATACATTTTATCAGAATCATCATAAGAAATTTCGGAGAATTATCAATGAACTTGATCTAAGTAATTATCAGAAAATCATCATTTATGACCGATATCTTAAAACAGTGGAATATTATTTCTGTTCGAAAAGATGTTATGATTTCCTTTATTACATCATGAAATTTCTCATTCAATCATGTTCAATTGTCGTTCCCGCCCTGTTATCTATTGAATATTTCTTTGAAGATAGTACCGTTTTTATTAATGAAAACGAATCTGTTCCACTAGAAGAATTATTTGATGAAATAACAACAGATAATATTAATAATCCCATCTTTTGGTCGGTTTGGGGACTTTCCTTATTAGTTGGTCTTTTAACTAATATAATAGGTCTTTTCGGTATAGATTCCAAGTTTTTCACTACTGGACAGACATATTTGAAACTAATTTCAGAAGGATGGCAATATTTCGAATTAACGGGAAAATATAGTGTTCCAGACAATAAAAGAAGTGACAAACACGTAGTTAATAGTCATAGAACTCAATTTAATAACTTTTGTAATGAAATTGAGAAACTTTATAAGAATGAAACGGAACTGCGTTATGTTGCTCCTATTGCAAGTGATGATAGACGAGGGGGTAGCGATTCAAGTGATGATGATTCAGATGATTGAAAAAAAATGATTAAAAATATGTGCAACTTAAAGATTTTATTATAATAATTAAAAAATGGAATCTATTTACAACAATATCACTGAAGGAAACGATAATGAGGTTTTGGAAGCAATATCTCAATTACCGTAGTACAACTATTATTGATCGGAAAAAAGATGCAAATCCCAAATGATATCATATTTGAGATATTTCCAACGAGATGCTTTTAGAATTTAATTTTAGAATTTAACTACTTTTATAATCACCTAATTTATCATAACTACCTATTACTTTACTTTTTTTATCTTTAATAGATGTTCTATTATAAACATCACCTTCATCCATATTCAGGAATACCTTCTGAATGCCTCGTTTATCCTTCTTGAGAGCTTTTTGATCAATTCCTTTCTTTTTCTTATCAGATGCTAAGAACACCGTTTTTGCCTTAGGATCTACTGCATAAACTTTTCCTTGCCAAATCAGTCCAGGAATATATGTAATTTTCTTTTTCTTAGTCTTAATAGAAACATTCTTACTGAATTTAGTTTCATATGCCAGCTCATCCGTATCACCGAAATCTAAACATTCATATTCCTCTTCAATTGCACCTCGATTAAGTAAACAATCTACCGAAGCCTCCTTCAAACACAATAAAATTTCATTGATGATCTGCTGCTTCTTCTGAGCACTATAATCAAGATATTCATCAGTAGCCATCTTTTTTACATCTATTTTCTGATCTTTACTCGGTTTATTGACCTGATGTGCAAATACAGATAAATATCGATAAATAGAAACATTTCTTTCGCTCTTGGGGAGATCTATATGAGAATCACGTCTAACACCACGACCAATAACCTGTCTATTTCGCATTTCATTCCAATAAGGATCCATAATATGGATTTGCCTGATGTTCTTGAGATCTAAACCCTCTGCACCAGCACTGGTAGCCATGATAATCTTGATTCTCTGTCCCATTGCATTACTTGGAGAGGTAAATACCTCAATTAACTGATTTTTCACATCTTCGTCTTCCATTCCAGAATAAATAGCGTATTTAGGCAAATCATTATCTGTTCCGAAAGGTGCATATCCATTTGCATCTAAAATCTTAGAAAAAACACCCACTCCTTCCATGGTACGGAAATTGGAATAAACGAATACTAATCCAGGGGATTCATTAATATTTTTAAGTATTTCCAGCATTTTTGGACTGAGAGTTTCGAGACCTTTGGGAGTTAAGTATTCACTCTGTTTCTTAACGAGTTTGGCCAAGGCTTTTTCTTGACGCATTTTATATTTCTTATCTATTTCGACATTACCCTCATCAATCTGTTCTTCATCTTTTATAGCCTTATTGAACTTAAGAATTTCTTTTTTATTATCTTTCTTTTGAAATACCCTGAATTTGGGATTTTTAAAGGGTCTAGGGATTTTTTCGGGAAAAGCGAAATTAGAAGCTTGTCGAGTATAAACACGGAAAGTACCTTTTACTCCTCCACCTCTCTTTCTTTTACCACCTCTTCCAGATGATGACTCTCCTTTCTTTTCCTTTTCACGAAGGAAATTGTAGTATTCGGTCTGATATTTACTCATGGGAACACGGAAATATTTCTCGAATTTTACTTCCGGATAATCATTTTTGTCTAATTCATAAAAAGATACTAATCCCATAATACGCTTCTTAAATACATCCGGATCTCTAAGACTGTCTCCATAAACATTCTGTTTAATATAAAAATTATCAAATACATCCGGATCTTCTGGAAATAATGTAATTTCCTCTGTTATAACAAACTTAATGGTTGTATCGTGTTGATTACCCAAATCCATTATTTTCCTGATGACTTCTTGATATTTTGGATCGTATGATCTGTAGATACAATGAACTTCTATGTTTTTAGCAATAGTATCTATTTTAACATAATCCACCTCATCAAGTTGTTCAATATCTTCTTTAATTTCCTTGAAATCCCAATAATCACCGTATTTTCTTCCAACTCGTGTAATACCGAATTGCATAACTTCAATAAAACCTCTAAGAACATTCATGAGCAAAGCAATTTCATATTGATCATTCTGAACAGGCGTTCCCGTCAAGGCAATAATATTGCTATTTTTAGCTGTCATCAAAGAATCATATATAAAACGACCGTTCTTATTATTTCCAAGAACACCACCAACCATCATTGATACTAAGTTATGTGCTTCCTCTATTATAATTACTTTATTATCAAGATTTCCAAGACGTTTGATTTGATCAGGTGTATTTGATGCATTATAACTCACAAAAGTATATTTATTTTTATATAAATTGGGATCCTCTTTATATTTGGGATCACCACAGAACTCAAGACCTTTATGAATGAAATTACCACGCAATGATGCAGGTAACATAACAACAATGTTCTTAGTTGATTTAAATTGCTCACCAATACCAATAGCTGTACAGGTTTTCCCTGATCCAAGGCCATGATAAAGAAGAATTCCTCTATATGGACTAATGGGATTCATAAATTCCTTGAGGAAGCGTTGATATTTCATAGGTTTGAATAGACCTCTTTTGGGCTTTTCATCATCTTTTTCCAATTTAAATTGCTTAAACGTTTCAAATACCCAATGAGGAAATGAAAGTCTATCAATGGGTTTATACTCTAAAGAAGGGGTTTTGGGACTATTTTGAGATTTTCCATTCTCTTCTTCATCATTCTCTTCTTCTTCATCATTCTCTTCTTCTTCATCATTCTCTTCTTCTTCATCATTCTCTTCTTCATTGGTAGTATCATTATTTTCCTCTTCATTGTCGTTCTCTTCTTCATTGGTAGTATCATTATTTTCCTCTTCGTTGGTGGTAACATCATTTTCCTCTTCATTGGTAGTAACATTATTGTTTTCTTCCATAATATATAATTAAAGTATATAAATTTTTATATATTTTAATAGGAATAAAATAAAGATTTAGTTTCATTTATGTTTTTTTATAAAAGTCTTAGCCAAAGTAACTTCTTTTTTAATGGTTTTAGTCATTTTAAACTTTTTATTTCTAAATGTGAATTCATAACCCACTCTGACTTTACTGAGTCTTTCTATAGATGATTTACGAAATTTATATGATTTAGATACTTTTAAATGTTTATGAAGATTACCTTTAGTTATATGAAATGTTTTCTTTCCTCCAGCTTGTCGTGTGTATCTAGATGATTGATACATTGAAGAGGGTGGTCGAGTGGAAGACGAAACTCCTGCTTTATAAGGACTTTTCTTAATTTGACTTGCCAAACTTAATGCATTGTTTAACTCAATATATATAGGCTGTAATATAATCTTATCTTTATTCGTATTACCCACTACACTTCCTAATTTACCAATATTTGCTATTAAACCTTTTTCTTTATTTTTTATATTGCGCAGTTTTCCTGAGATAACCCACATATTAGCTTGTTTTAATCTTTTATATGCCATATCCCTTAAATTAGTAATATAATTCCCAACCGTGCCGCCTGAATCTACTAAAACTGCTCTTTTTATCTGAGCAATTTTATCAATGATTTCTTTTGTTAATTCGTTTGAACCCATTAATTCAACTGTTTTTTCTATTTTTTCCATTGTATCATTAAATAATTTAAATTTCTTTTGAATTTCATCAATTATTTGAGTAAGTCGATCCAAACTATTCACGACACTTTTATATTCATTAGATCTAGATTGAATTTTCGTTTTATTATTTGAATTCATATTTTTATGTTGGGCTAAATCAATTAATTCGTTAATAGCACCAATTGTTTTCATAACTTCATCTCTTATACCTTTAAGGGCTTTATTTGAATCTAATCCGGATTGTTTCCGAATATCATCTATTTTTTTATTTAAAGAAGTTAATGTATCAGGGATTTCATTATCTAATATTGCTTTTGCATTTGAAAATTGTTTATTCTTTTCATTAGATTGTTTTTTATCTTTATTAGATTTAGCTTTTGCTGCATTTTCCAATTGTTTTTTCATAATTTCATCTTGTATTTTTTGTTGTGCTTGAGTTCTTTGTTGTATTTGAGATGATTGTTGTCCTGTATATGGTCCATATGGATTTGATCTATACATATAAACTATAATCATATATTTTTCTAAAATCCATTAATCAATCCAAAATGTTTTAATGCCTTTTTCGCAGCCATTTGCTGAGCTTCCTTCTTTGAACGAGCCGTTCCAACACCAATTTGGTTTCCATCCGTATCCTTAACAATCATTGTAAATTTCCGTGTAGTCGTTCCATTAGGATTTTGTACTGTTAGTACATTACTCATATCATATTTAGGAAATTGACCATTAAACTTTTTCTGGAAATATCTCATCAATTGATCTTTGTAATTATCATCCTTTGTAATAACCTCAACTAAATCAACAAATTTTTCTATAACTGTTATAATAAATTTACTACACATATTATATGCATATGCTTCATCGACTTTATTACTAAAATCAATCATTATTGCCCCAACAAACGCCTCAAACGTATCTTCCAATATCCTCGCACTCTTCCTACCATTATTCATTACCTCCACATGCTTTGACATTAATATAAATCTGTTCATTTCTAGACAATTCGCCAAATAAGACAATGATTCCTTCTTAACAAGCTTACTTCTAGTTTTTGTAAGAAAACCTTCATCTTGTTGTTTAAACCTCTTATATAAATAAAATCCCGCAACACCCTGCAATATTGAATCTCCTAACCATTCCAATGTTTCATTTGATTTGGATTGAATCGGAATTATCCTGCTGATATCAATGTCAGTTTCTTCGTCTGATGTTGATACATATTTATCAAGATATTTTTTCTTCATATTTTTTGAATATGATGTATTGGTAAAAGCTTGTTGATAGATTTTTAAATCTTTAATCTTATCTGTTATTCCACCAACTTTTAATATATGTTGTACGTCTGACTTTTTAACATATATATTATTTTCATTATAAAGTTGATATGATGATTTATCAGAATCACTTGAAGGTTCGCTTATCATACTATCGGTTGATTTTGATTTTTTCATGCTATTTGTATAATTATTATATATATTCTTATTTCTTTAAACGCATTTTTTTCAATTTTTTTATATCATTATAAAAATATTATATGAAAAAATTTTTATTCGATAGTTACAAATTAGTTGCTGAGAAAGTTTTACCTACTTTAAAAACAAATAATTTTTATAAAACAGGTATGTTAACAGTTGATGAATTCAAGGTTGCTGGTGATTATCTTATTAAACATTGTCCAAAATGGTCATGGTCAAATTCAGAAACCAAAAAGATATTGGAACTCAAAAATATTCCTTTGAAAGATAATAGAAATATATTATGTGATGAAAATATTGATAATTTTGTTATTAAAAATTATCAAGTAGATAGTAAAAATAAACTCTGGCAAATTGATGAAATGGAAGAATTCGAAGAACCAGATTTAGTTCAAGCTGATGAAGCAATGATTCACCCCAAACCACAAAGAAGAAGATATGATATAAGCATCACCTACGATAACTATTATAGAACACCACGTATTTGGTTTCTTGGCACAGATGAAAATGATTATCCGATTCCAAATGACAAAGTCCTTGATGATATTTCAGTTGATCATAGCAAAGTAACAGCAACAATAGAAATACATCCATATTATAAAATTAATTGCATAAGCGTTCATCCGTGTCAACACAGTAGCGCCATGAAATTTTTCATTAAAAAAAATATTATTAAAGCAACTGAATCGGAAGACATTGAAGTCATATCAGTTGATAAATATTTCCTTTATTTTATTAAATTCATGGCATGTATCATTCCCAATCTGGAATTTGATTTTACTAAACCCATCTAACAAGCTTTTTAAGCGCCGGTCCAAAGGACCGGCTAAAAACCTTGGATAAAAAACACAGATATGTAATAAATTTTCCATAAAAAACATTGGATAAAAAACACAGATATGTAATAAATCTCCCAGAAAAAACCTTAGATAACTGGTATTTCCATCCGGTGCTTCGCTTATGGACTGGAAAAAACACTTGCAGTTGTCATCCCAAAAAAATATTGATAACATGCTTTTGCAATCTTTTTTCAGAACCAATGGTTCATTAAAAAATTTTTTTAGCTTTTGTGTTTTGTGATGCCGTGTTTTTTGCAAACTTTTTAGCTGGGATCTTTGATCCCAGCGCTTAAAAAGTTTATTGTTGAACACATTGCTGTCGAGGATCCTCGTTTTGTACTTGCTCCCCACCAGGTTCATCTTTATTCTCAAAATCATTTTCACTCAAATTCTCCCCATATTCACTGTCCAGATACATACATACCTCATCACTATCATTATAATCAAATACTGTCTTAAGAGTTTTTTTTTGATCTTCCGTTAATTGATCAGGAAAATTAATTTTATATGTAACAAACATATCACCATGTAATTCATCCACATCCTTATATGGCATTCCCATATTCTTTACTTTGTGAAATGATCTAGAATTAACAATGCGAGCATGTTTTACTTTAAGTTTCTTTCCACTAACATGATCAATAGTAACTGAATTTCCCACGAGAGCATCAATTAAATCAATTTCTACTTCATAAATGAGATCTTGTCCTTTTCGTTGGAGACATTCAATTTCTTCGCATTTAATAACGATTACCAAGTCGCCTTTATTTCCTTCTTTATCTTCATCACCCTGCCCTTCGAAAACTTTATATTCACCATCAGCTGATCCAGCTAGAATATTCAAATCAACACTTACATCTTCTTCTAGAAATCGTTCGCCATTACATTCCCCACAGATAAATGTGGGATCGACCATATATCCTGTTTGATCACATTTATCACACGGCATTTGCATTTGTTGAATCATCGCTGGACCTACCATGCGCTGGATTCCAATAATACCTTTTCCCCTACATTCCGCGCATCGGGTGGTTTTCTTGCCACCTTTTCCAAGACATGAATAACAAAGCTTTTTTCTTTTAAAATCAATAACTTTGGTTTTACCATGAAAACATTCATTATATGTAACGTCGCAATTAATGACCTTCTGTTCGACTTTTCTCTGTCTCCCACTAAACATACTAAAAATATCAGACATATCTGGTTGTCCGTCCTCTTCTAGACCTTTTTTACCATATTTGTCGTAAATATCCCGCTTTTCAGGATTTGAAAGTACTTCATATGCTTCTGAGATCTCTTTGAATTTATTGGTGGCTTCTTCCTCATTACCCCGATTCTTGTCGGGATGATACTTAATAGCTAATTTTCTATATGCCTTTTTTAATTCACTATCGCTATAATCTTTTTTAAGTCCTAATATATTGTAATATTCCATTGTTATATATAATATCGATTACTTTTTTAAATATATTAATACTTCTAAAAACATTTTATTTTTCCTGTATTACGTTAAAATGTTTTTGGTGTTCCTATCTGATGCAACGCTTACTCATCATTCGAATTGGAAAAAGCTAGAAAAAGCTAATTTTCCATCTGTGTTTTTTATCCTAGGTTTTTAGTTGCCGGTTTACCGGCAACGCTTAAAAGCTAGAAAAACTGAATAAAAATATTTAAAAATTCGTAATCAAATATATATAATAAACGCTCGACAAACATGGACCGCTGTCCCGTCCTCCGTGAAATCTTTTCCTATCTCCCCCTGTCGGAGGCATGGATCAATCGACAAATAAGCAAAAAAATCAAAGAAATCATTAATGAAACACTATTTATTGTGAATCCTATTGACGTTGTCGCTCATGCAGACAAACTTGTTACTCAATATCGTATTTTGGAAGCAATGAAACTATTATTGCCATACATTGCACGTCATCCTGCAAAATCGACACCTATCGTTATTATGAATCGTTTCATTCTGTTGATACATTCAGAAATCTGGGATAATTCGAAATATACTGTAATGAGAAAAAAAATCTTTAATTCAATGAAGAAAAAAGCATTGCATGAAATCAATTATTATGAAACGCATTATGATGAATTGAAAGATAAATACCAAATTCTGAAAAATATTATGGCTAAAATGAAAATCACAGGAAAACAAGCAAAACCAAAACACCTTGGTCATGACGAACTGAGCGGTAAATTTGGCGAAGTTTCGTATGATCCATTCGCTAAACCGACCGTCAAACATGGTCTCGTTGTAAGTGGCGAAGCTGTTTCCATGTTTGCATATGTGTGTTACAAAGACAAGAAATTCAGTACAGGCTTTAAAATTGTTAATCTTGCTCTAAAAATGAATTCTAATAATTATCTAGCATACTGGATTATGGGTGTTTATCAACATTATTATTTGAAAAATACTGAAAATTCCAAGCAAGCATACACTAAATCATTTACGCTTCGGCCTGATTTTGCATATCCATATTATTCACTTGGCGTTTTGGCATCTGATGCAGGGCAAAACGATAAGGCCATTGCTCTTTACAAACAATCTATGGATATTGATCCTAATCATGTTTATGCGCATATGAATTATTGCACATGTATTGACGATTCAAATATACAAGAACTAATTGAGCGTTATAGCCACATTATTGAATTTCATCCAACGCAAATATATTGTTATCGCGCTGTGTCTCGACAATATCTCAATAATATTCCTCAACCAGCAGATTTTAGTGATTCTGAAATTCATACTTATCTTGATAATGCTGAGAAAATCCTAAGAAAAGCTATCGATATTGACCCGAATGGCTCAGATGGCGCATTATGGCTCGATCTCGCGTTTATCTATTTGCGTTATCGACAAGATATTTCAGAAGCACGTAAATGTTTCACAGAATTTACAAAAAGAACAACAGATGATGTAATGAAAGCAAGAGTTAATTTGATGATTCAACAATTGAATGTGCCAGCAGAGGATAATGAGTCAGACGACGATGCGGAAGGCGATGAGTTTGACGATGAGTCGGATGACGATGAGGAAGACAATGAGTAGTCTTCACCTTAACCTTATCACGGTGGTTGAGTTTTTGACCTATGTTTAAATACGTTTAAACATAGATTTTTTATAAAATTATCCTTTATAAAGGATCTTTTATCACGACATAATTAAAGACTTATCAAGATTATAAATATATATAACACTAATGTACTTTCCGGCTGAAATTTTTAGACTTATTAAAGAATACTTATTTGTTTATTATAATGATATGAGAAATATGTTTGGTTCAATATGTATTAGTATAATAGACCAAACATTGTATCAAGCAACAGAGACCACTTCCATATGGAATGATTATAGACGCGATAAAATATTATCTGTATCAAATAGGAATTCCGGTTATTTCAAATATTTGTCTCATTCCAAATTCATGGAAACACATAAAATGACTCAAAAAGCAGATAAAATTATTAGTTTCGTATTAAATTATGGATCACCATCCGATGATATATATTATTTTAAGAATTTACGATTTGAGGATGAAAGCATTATTAAATATATAAAAAATATTAAATTTATTAATAATGATGCATTTGAAAATTTTAATGGATGTTTTTATAAAACTCTTCAGAAATTTTATAAAATGAAAGGAATACCTATTTATATTTTCAAATATGGATACTTACAAAAATTCCATACATATGGTGAGTTAATAATACAATTTAACGAAATACCAAAAGAAGATATAAGTATCATATATGATGTTTATCAAAGACCAGTATATTACAGTAATCATCAATTTTTCACATATCAATGTTTAAGATCAAGTACTCATGCAATAAAACCAAAAAATAATATAGTAACTCTAAAGGGATTTCATCATCCAACATATTTTTTCATGTGTAATCATAGATTAACTAATATTATACTTGATCTTTTTGGTAAAAAATATCATCTTGAACAACATGGTCAAATAATAAGATTAACAAATGAAATAAATAGTGATATTCTATCTAATTATCCATTTAATATGTCTAGAACTATACCATATTCATTTATAACATTTGATTCGCCTGATTCAAATAAAATAATAATTAGCTGTGTTAATCTTAATTTACTCCATTCTATAAAAGGTTATTATTATATGGGATATTTATAGTTTTATTTATGAATTATTGTGAGCACACGCATTAACAAATTCTCTTCTTCTTTTTTCACATTCAAGAATTTTATATACCATTAGATCATCAAAATCTTCCTGTATTCCGTCGAATTTATAACCCATTGACTCATACATTGGCATCTTCTCTTTAGTCGCAATACCATGAACAGCTCCATAACCACCTTCACATAAATCATCCTCCATTTCCGAAATTAACAAACGCAATTCCGTTTCTTCATTTCCATCATAATCTGATGTTGTATAATTACCAAGACCAGTCGCCATTTTATTTCCATATTCATCAGTTGAACCACCCAATTTACATCCAAGACCACCAATTTGAACTCGCCATTCAAAAGGACCTATTTGCTGACTCATATAGGATGCCAAATGATATTGATATTTATTATGTTGTTTCTCAATTGTTCTTTGTGATTTGATCCCAAAATAATTAAGAAATCGTTTAGTATTTCCAGTTGGTTTGTCGAATTTGAACATTTTTTATATTGTGTATATGGAATTTTTTTAAGCCAATACATTAATTGTATGCAATAGACTATCAGGTGTTATAGATATCGTATCTATTCCTTCTTCCATAAGAAATTTTGCAAAATCAGGATAATCACTTGGTCCCTGACCACATATACCTATCTTAGTTCCCGTTCGCTTACATGTTCTTATTACCATTCGTAACATTTCCTTAACTGCATCATCCCTTTCATCATATAAATACTGTACTAATTCACTATCTCTATCTAATCCCAACGTAAGCTGTGTCAAATCATTGGATCCAATGGAAAATCCATCAATATGCTTTGCAAATTCCTCAGCCATAATAACATTAGATGGAATCTCACACATTAGGAATACTCTGAGACCATTCTGTCCGCGTTTCAAACCATATTCAGCCATTGTCTCTTGAACTTGAATACATTCCTTAACAGTTCTACAAAAAGGAATCATTACCACAATATTGGTTAAACCCATTTCATTTCTAATATATTTAATAGCTTTGCATTCCATCCCAAAAGCCTTTTTATATTGCGGACTGTAATATCTCGATGCACCTCTCCACCCTATCATGGGATTTTCCTCATTGGGCTCGAAATATTTTCCTCCAAGAAGATTCTTGTATTCATTAGATTTGAAATCTGAAAAACGAACAATAACATCATGATCTTTAAAAGCCGCACCTATTCTTGCTAAACCATAACTGAGTTTTTTAAGGAAATAATCTTCTTCATCATCATATCCTTCAATAAGTTTTTCTATTTGCTTTGTCAGTTCCGGATCATTTAATTTCTTATGTTGAAGCAGAGCCATAGGATGGACTTTAATATAATTATTAAACATGAATTCTTGTCTTACCAAGCCTACTCCATGAACTGGATAATTATGGTAATTAAATGCAATTTCCGGACTTGCGATATTAAACATGAGTTTAGTTCCGATTTTAGGAAGAGTTTTAATATTAATTTCATTAGTATTAATTGTAAGTAATCCCGAATATACTTTTCCAATATCACCATCATTTACCAAGGTCACATCCATACCGTTTTGTAAAACCTCAGTACAATTAATAGTTCCAACAATAGCGGGAACACCCAATTCGCGCGCCACAATAGATGCATGACATGTTCTACCGCCACGATTGGTAATTATTCCACCAGAGATTTTCATAATAGGTTCCCAATCAGGATCTGTCATATCCGTCACTAATATGTCGCCTGCGCGGAAAAAATCATTTTGAGAAAGTTTTTCTCGATTATCAAGTGAATAAAGCTTGCGCACTCTCCCCGAACTCATTTTCTTTCCTACTGCTACTCCATCTACTAAAATTTTACTAACCTTGTATTTTTCATCTTTAACCAAATTATATTCCCTAATAATATCTTTATTACTCTTAGAAATAACTGTTTCTGGACGAGCTTGAACAATGAATAATTCATTGGTGATTCCATCAATAGCCCATTCAATATCTAAAGGAGTTATCCGCCCATAAAGCTTAGTATAATAGTCTTCCAACACCAAAACATATCTTCCCAATTCCAATGCTTGCTGATTAGTAATTGACATTTTACTAATCATCGAATTATCCATTTTGATTTTTTCTATTTTCTCTCCTGGATTGGTTGCATATACAATCTTATGAGTCTTATTACCAATTTTCTTTTCAATAATACAATGTTTTCCTGCTCTTAATGAAGGTTTATAAATAATTATTTCATCAGGATTAACTTGACCACTCACAACTATTTCACCAAGACCATATGCACTATTGATAATAATTATTTGATCATATCCACTTTCTGTATCTACTGAAAATGCTACTCCAGCTGATCCTAAGTCAGATCTAACCATCTTCTGGATACCCACTGATAACTTGATATTGCTGAAAAGTTTCCGACTTTTACGATAAGAAATGGCCCTATCTGTATAAAGAGATGCGAAACAGCGCTTAATACTAAAAAGCAATTCCTTAACAGTACGTACATTAAGATAAGTTTCTTGTTGTCCTGCAAAACTAGCATCAGGAAGATCCTCGGCTGTACCAGATGAACGAACTGCGACATCAGTATTTTCTTGAGAATTACCATCTGCACCTTTATACATGTTCGAGAGCTTACGATATGATTCAGTTATATCTTGTTCTAATTCAATCGGATAATTGCCTTCCAAGATTGTGTTACGGATCTTCATACCATATCGCCGAAGTATTACTAAATCATCATTTGCCACTATTTTCTCTAAACATTCATTTATGAAATTGAATAAATTGTTATATTTCATAAAACTATCAAATGCACTAGTAGTGACAGCAAAACCATATGGGATCTTTATGTTAAGATCAGTGAAATTTGATACCATTTCTCCTAGTGATGCATTTTTACCACCTACTTGGTTAATATCTTTTAATCCTATATCATCAAACCATTTAATTGACATTATGTTATAATAATTATTATAAAAAAATATAATTAAAAAATAACTTTAGATAGCACCATGATCTGTCATATATTTTGCGAGTTGTGGATCTTTTGAATATTTTAGAACATATGCTAATGGTGTAATATCTTCATAATTATCATAATAATTTCGAAATAGATAGTTAATATCAAATTTTTTATGTTCAACTAAATATTTTATAAATGGTAAAGGCTCTTTGAAATATCGTATAATATAATGTAAAACAGGTAATTTGAACATGGGTCCTCTAATTGCAAAATATTTGGATGAATTAGCTCGTATTATCTTGCTAAATAATTCAGATTCTGAACAAATATAACTCCATATTTCATGAAGAACCAATGGTTTTAATTGATAATATCCATAAATCATCATCAGGATTTCTTTGATATTATATATTCTACTTTGTTGACAACATAAAAGAAATTCATAAAATAAAGAAAATTAACGCTTTAACCTTATCACGGTGGTTGAGTTTTTGACCTATGTTTAAATATATTTAACCTTATCACGGTGGTTGAGTTTTTGACCTATGTTTAAATATATTTAAACATAGATTATTAATAAAATTATCCTTTGTAAAGCACCACAACATAATTAAACATAAATTTTTTATAAAATTATCCTTTATAAAGCACCACGACATAATTAATGTGTTTGACCAAACATAACCATAATATAAAAACCATAGCAAAATTGTTTATTAAATTAGGATTAGACTGGACAAATAAAAAATTCTATGAAATACCATCAGATGAAAACTCAGAAAAAATAATTGAAATCAATACAATTGAATTTTTCAGTTTGACAGATCCAGAACTCTGTAAACAACTTGAAGAATTATTAAAGTTATAAATATATAAATGTCTAAAAAACTTTCCTTGTATAGTGTCATCAAAAAAGATAATAGAAATACATTGACTCAGTTAATTGAACAAGATCCAAATACTGTTAATGCTCATCTTAAGGCTGGACATGATTATTGTGTATTGGCAGGTACTATTGCATATGATGCACGAAAATGTTTTGATTTGTTAATTCATCAAAAGAATTTGAATTATAATAATACTACGGGTTATGGTGATTTTGATAAATATGCTTTGACATTGGCTGTTCAAACAGCATTAAACTCAGATAATGATTATTATTTTTCTAAATTATTGGAATATCCAAAACTGGATATATCACTTTGTATTCGTTTTTTCTCAATGAGAAAATGTAAAGGTCCCAAAGCAGATGCACTTTTTCAAAGACTTATTAATCATCCGAATACTAAGAATTGTTCGGTAGATAACTATGATTTTGAATATATGATTGGAACTAATAAAATTAACTATGTCAAGTTAATTCTAGATAATCTTAGACTAGAAGATGAATCAAGTGGTACAAAAAAAACATATGGTAAAATTAATGTATTGGTTCTTGCTATTTTAGCAAGAAAATTCGATATTACCAAAATGTTAATAGAAGAATATAAAGTCGATGTTAATGAAATGGATACTCGAAAAATATATCCAATTGTCGCTGCATGTAAAACTACTAATCAGAAAATAATTAAATATTTAATCAGTAAAGGCGTTAATCTCAATGTTACATATGGGGAATATAGAGATGGAAATAATAAAGAACAAATGAGCTTATTAATATTACTTATAAATTTGCGCAATACCAAAAAAGCACAAATAGTTAAATGCGCAAAATTGATTATTAATGCAGGTGCAGATGTAAATTACAAATCAGATTATGATATGACAGCAATTAAATATGCAATTACTTTTAAATTTCCAACCCTGATAGAAATACTTATTGCTAAAGGAGCAGATATTAGTGATGAAAATTTATTTTTAATGTTAAATAAACATATTAGATATAGTCAGGATTATCGTTTGACTGAGGATGAATTGATTGATACTTGTAATATTTTAATGAAAAATGGAAAAAATATATTATGTCATAATGAAAATACAAATCTTCTCATGAGTGCCATGGAAAAAGTAAGTTCAAGAGAAAAATGTTATGGTAAATTAATTAGTCTTATTTTGACGCAATTAAAGGCTTCATCAGTAGAAGTACAAAAGAAATATTTATTTGATACATTATTTTCAAGATATAAGTATAAAAATTATAAAAACCAAATATATTATGGTAGTATTAGTAAAGATTCATATATAACAATCCAAATGAACGCAATGGATATTATAAAAAATAATTGGCCACAGTATTTCAATAGTGTTTGGAAATGCCTTGATAAATCTTTGCAATAAATTCACGAATTATTTTATACATTGCGAAGCGATTCACTGATGTTGTGCGTTGCGAAGCGATTCACTGATGTTGTGCGTTGCGAAGCGATTCACTGATGTTGTGCGTTGCGAAGCGATTCACTGATCATTTTATCAATTGTATTAAGACCCATTTGTTCAACCATACGAGTAATACGTGTTGAGTACAAATGATCAAATGTTGGTTTTTTAGATATATCTAATGGCAATGTATAGTACCCATTCATACTATGTGGTAAAATATTCATTAAGAAAAATTTAACATTATTTTCTAATAATTTTAAATTTCGTTTTTTTCGTAAATAATAATCAATTAGCAAAAATTTGTAAATACAAAATGTACGTCTTGGTAGTTTTTCTGATATGATTGTTAAATGTCCCGAATTTCTATGTTTCATTATTTCTTTAATAATATCTGTTATTTCCACTTGATTTTTATGTATAATGCAATCTTCTATTTTCCTAGATTTAATATATTTAGTTCCAAATAAATTAGCATTAAAATAATTTATTTGGATTTTTCTGTATCGAGCATATCCATATATAATTTTAATTATATCTAATGGTAATGTTTGCTTGGTTTTTTTTTATACATAAAAAAAATGTATTAAAAATATTGTATAGTGTAAAAAGATATTCTAGGCATTTTTTTGATCTAATTTGAGTATCACGACTAAATAACTCAATAATATCAGGTAATACATTGGAAACATTTGTATTGGATAAAACAGCTTTGAGTAAATGAATGTCTTTTTCAAGTAAAATAATATGAACAATTTCTAGAAGTTTTTCTTTTTTCATTTTTAATAATTACTTATTCTTTATCAATGCCAATAAAAATTAATCATTTTTTATTTGAAATAAAAAATGATTTTATAAACTTAAAGCAATATATTCAATAATATTTATAAAAACATGAATAATTTACCATACATCAATCAGATTTACAAAAAATCATATAACGATATATATAATTTTGTCAATATACAAGTTCAACAATATGCAAAGCAACAGAAACCCATACCGGTAATTAAGCATCATATCAAATGTCCTAATTGTCGGGCAGAATGTAATGTATCCTTGGAAAATGACAAGATTTTTGTAGAAACTGAATGCTGTGTCTGCTTGGAAAAAACAAATAATCCGATTCTACTGAAATGTAAGCATGCTGTCTGTGCAGGATGTTGTAAAGAACTTGCGAATAATTAATTATTCTTAATTTTATTTATAAACCTAACTGGTATGAATTTGGAAAAACGTTTTCGTACCGGAATACATTGGTAAAATACCCACAATAGAATACATATCATATATTACATGATCCTTGAGAACCTCATCAGTTTTATCCCTTCCACTCATATCAGGACCTTTATTAAATTCCAAGAGATATGGGTGCATATTGTTATCAAATACAATATCTGCACCAAAGAGTTGGAACGTTACCGCACCTTCTATGTTAGAACTCTGAAAAAGATATGGATCAATTGCTTTACACACATATCGAAAGTTTTCTTCTATATTCTTGAAGAGCAAGTTGCCATTCTTACCATTTTTATTCAAATGAGTGATGAGATCATCTAATGTTCGGGGATTATTTTTATAAACATTCATATCTAAATGATAACTAGTAATATTAGATTCGAAATCAAAGTCATCATCATTATATTCTTTATATGTATAAATGCATTTTCCGGCTTTACAAAGATAATAACGCTTTTTGCTACCTTTAATAACAACAAGTAGATATATACGCAAATTGACTTTTCGGCGATTAACCAAGTACAAATCTCGCAAATACAACTGAGCTACACGATATTTTTCTTTATATGCCTCTAAGATCTCTCTGAGATCACTGGTAAGTTTAAGACCTTCTTTACGCTGAATATTCTTTTTAAGGATATAAATATTCTTTTCGTTATAGTCTTCATGGAGTTTTCTAATATCATCCGGATCATGAAGAACGTAACTCTGAGGCATTAATGACCCAGCATGTTTGGAACCATATGTCTTCCTGATAATATCCCAAATACTATTTTTAGCAACAATACGATCACATCCGTTGATTCCGAAAATAATTTTATTTCTATCGCCTTTGAGATCTATTTGTTGAAGTTCCTTTTCGACATTATTATATCCACATGGCATATAAATATTCCAGTTTTTCTCATCTCTTTTAAGGTTAAATTCTTTGAAAATATTATCAGTTATCTTGCCCATTCCACGTCCTGGACACTTATAATAACTGTTGTTATAGAATTTAATATTATTAAAGAAATTAATTACCAAGAAAAAAGCCACCACTAAAATAAACAAAATAATAATTCTCATCTATACTTCCTGACAAGATTTTTTTTCCATTGCATATGGAACTGATCCATCGGATTGATGCAACTTTTCAAGTTGAACAATCTCATAACTATCAAGCTTTTTTTGAATTTCGCATAATCTCTGCTCATTTTTGCTAACTTTATCTTCAATCATCTTGATTCTATTCATTCTTTTAATATATAGAATCAAATTAACAATACTGGATACACTCAAATATGTAAGGGAATAAACAACCCAAAATCCGTTTCTAACAATAAAATATATCATTATAATACTTTTTTAGAAAAAAGTATTGCAAAAACACTAAAAGACAATATATTTATGCACTCAAAAAAATATTAATTATGTCGTGGTGGAAAATCCTTTACAAAGGATAATTTTATTAAAAATCTATGTTTAAATATAGGTCAAAAACTCAACCACTGTGATAAGGTTAAAAGACAATATATTTATACACCCCAAAAACGTTAAAATACAGTATCGTTGAAACATAATACTTTAGTATTTCTTGTAAAAATATCCTGCAAAATATATTAAGAGATAATATATGGAAACAACATTATTACAACATACGATCTTTCATCCGAATAAAATTAGATCTGAAAAACATTGTTTGGATATAATTAGTAATAATGAATTTAAAAAATTATTATTTAATGTTTTAAATTTAATTTTTAAAGATAAATTTATAAAGGAAGAATTACATTCATTTTCATTTATGTTTTTTGTAAATCATTATGAATCATTCATAAAGACAAATTATGGTCAATTTGAAACTTACTTAATCAGTAAATCTAAAATGTTATATAATTCCTTCCGAAAAGTATTATTAAGAATAGGAAAAGAAAAAGTAAGTTATGATATTGCCTTGGCAGAATTCGATATATTATATGGAAATTATCAAGAATATTATAAATTATGGAAATATGAATGTAAATATTATTTATTCATTAAATATTATGAGATATATGAAGTTATTATGTTCAATATAAGGATATTAACATCTATTTCACCAAGCATCATTAATGATTATTTATTAAAATATTGTATTCAAGTTAAAAATTCTTTTTTAAAAGAATTTCATGGTATGTTACCGGATTTCAAGGAGTACTATAATGAATTTTATGTAAAAAAACACAGAATCAAAGACTATTCTTATATTTTCTTAGCTACAACTAAATTTTATAAAAAGTTATTTAATGAATTGGATCAAAAAGATTATTCAACAATTAAAGTATTAAATAAGGAATTAGTGAAGCGTTTAAAGGATTTATATCCGGATAATAGATTAGAACTTAGTTTTAATGATATATGTGATTATTTGGAGAAGAAAGATTATGAAAAGACGAGTGAATGGATAAATAACTTATATAATATTCTATCTGGCTCAGTGGATGTAAAATTCAAGACTAATTATAATATTTGGAAATTAAAGAATATTCAATATTATAATCAACAGCATTTGAATAAACTTATATGTTCGTTTTATCAGTTTTTACATGATGAAATAAACTTAATAGAAGAAAGTAGAAAGATGAATCTAGCAATGACTGATACAATCAGACTTCGTTCGATTATGCCAAGAACATATGCTACAAGTATGAATATCTAACAAGCTTTTTACTCGGCCCAACAAAGTTGGGCCTAAAAACCTTGGATAAAAAACACAGACACAAACAAGCTTTTTACTCGGCCCAACAAAGTTGGGCCTAAAAACCTTGGATAACTGGTCCTTTGGACTGGAAAAAACACAGACACAAACAAGCTTTTTAAGCGCGGGTGGTAAAACCACCCGCTAAAAACCTTGGATAAAAAACACAGACACAAACAAGCTTTTTCACAAAAACCTTGGATAAAAAACACAGACACAAACAAGCTTTTTCACAAAAACCTTGGATAAAAACTTATTTATAAAACAAGCTTTTTAAAAAAAACAGTGAATAAAAATTTATTTATGAAACAAGCTTTTTCACAAAAACCTTGGATAAAAACTAAAAAACTGATACTTATTTTTTTTTTACATCAATATAATTAACAAAAACACCCTTTTTCTGTCACCAAACAAACTTTTCAAGGCTTTTTTCAGAACATCCTTTGCTCGCAACAATGTCATCGCCACCACTCAAAGAAATCCTGAAGCGCATCTTGGAAGGTCAAAAAGAGTTCGGCAGGGGAAGCTTTCTCGACACAGATGAAAAAAAGATGTACCCAATCAGCCGGATGAGTCCTAACACATACCTCGCCGCAAGGCTAGATGGCAAGCTGCGAATGGTGGAAGTGCAACCAGACAACAGCATCGTCATTACCAACGTAACAGCAACAGTGACTGCAGAAACAGCATGAAAACAATTCAAACAAAGATTATAACTAACAATATTTAATACATCTATTATCCTAAAAAACTGACACCTCTTTTTTTTTATATTATTTAATTATTATAATTAATAAAACTCCACAAATTACGTTCTCTTGCCTTCCTTGCTCATTTAGATAAAAAGAAACTTTTTTTCGCAACAACACCCGCCGAAGCTGCTGGAGCTGCTGGAGATGCTGCTGAAGATGCTATCTCAAGAAGCGCTGATGGTGCTGCTGACAAATCCACAAGAAGTGGAGAAGATGCTCAAGTTGGTGCTGATGGTCTACGACCCCCGGACGCCACTTGAGCGCGCGTTCCGCGAGGCGGTCTTCGATCCGCAAAACGACGTCGAGGTGCAGCTCCAGAACTCTTTTCTCCTAGCACTCAAGAAGCTCTTCCGCGGCTGTGGTCGCGCTGACTGCCCCGCCTGCGGCTCTACCACTGCTGCACCCGAAAGCCCTGCAGCGGGCGCAGCCGAAGAGGCTGGTGCAAC
>JGI10211J14876_10000153_pt1 | contig 26884 bp, 35 predicted proteins | sample Etolagsediment_FD_14876 | JGI IMG/M metagenome (IMG submission 14876)
TTTATCCTCTTGCTTCTCGGTCGCATTTTCAGGAATTGATCCCCATTTATGAGCCAGCTTTAATATCTCATAGTTAGTGAATTCGATATTGATCGCACTTGGCAAGCCCTGAAGCCATTCAGCAAGCGCCTTTTGTTCGCCTACACGGTCAATCATGAAACCATATTCCGCGTAGAAGGCTGTTTTAAGCCCATTTATCAAGCTTGTAATATTGTCTGGTTCAGCTTCGCAATAATCAGGATCAATCACATTGATAATGTATTGCTTCACTGTTTTATCTAGTTCGCTCGATTTGCTCATGGTATAATCTCCTTAGATTAAGTCTTTTTTACGTGTGACAGTTTTGGCGCTGATATGATTGATATCATTCATAGCTCCATAGTCATCAACTAATAATAAGCTGGTGCCGTCTTTTAGAAATAAGCTGTATGTAGGGTTCCCGTAGTAATTTACCCAAACATAAGCCCGCGTTACGTCTTCAGAGTTAAAAGTGAACTCAGTAGGCCGTCCAGCCTGTGAAGATGTGTTTAAATATGCGTATCTTGTTATATTCATGTCATATACTCCCTAGTAAGATAAACACAGCACAGACAACGCCGGCCGTGATGATTAAAGTGTTAAATATAAAGTCTTTCATTGTTATAGCTCCCATATATGGCCGTTAGTTACTACAAAGTTATTGCGGCGCAATTCCTGCAATTGAGGCAATGTATCCCTAGGCGCGTCAACCTGTGCAAATCCTTTACCACTAGCAATATGAGTATAAGAGACACTACGCGCACAATAAGTGCGTTCATTGCTTGCGTTTACATAGTTAAAACAAAATCCTCGACGAGTATCTAAGCAATAACCTAGATCGTGAATAGCCTTATCGAATTGCGGAACGGTCAATTGTTCCATGCCACCACTTAATAACGCGTTTATTTCTTTTTGTGTTTCGTATTTCATGTTCTAACCCTCTTTTAGTGATATATTGGTTAAAATACTCTATAATTACCGTATAGCTTTATTTCTTTAACTAAACGGTATTCTGCGTAAATGCAGCAAAGAACTAAGATGTATAAGAATGTAGTCATTTGTATGGTTCCTGTATTAATGCAACTTAAGGTAACAATAGCACAATGATATTAATACGCAAGACTACGAACAGAAATAAATGTAAATTAAATGTGAAGACTTACTAACATGAATAAACAACAAGAAGAATGGCTTGAGGCATACATTGACAGCGGGAGCGCGGTGAAGGCCGTTGCTATTGCTTATCCTGACGTATCCAAGGTAAACAGAGCATCAAAAGCTAGTCATTTAAAGAATACACTAGCAAATGAGATAGACAAACACGGACGCGAGCAATATAAGAAAGAAGTCCCAATGATGCTTAATGTGATCAAACAGATAGCGTTGGAATGTGAGCAACCCGCCGTCAAGCTTAAAGCAGCTGATACATGGCTATCCAGAGCAGGTCACGACGCTATCCAGGTATTAGAGATTAAAGAAACCGCAACACATGAGCAGCTATTAGAACGGCTAAAGATTGCCGCGACAGGGATTAGTCCTGAATTACTTAATCAAGTACTCGGTGCACCTCTGGCCGCGACCTTAAACACAAAGGAAACCCAAGAAGATGAACAACCAAGGCACTAGTAAACCCAAAGAGAACTCACAAAACGGCTTTATCAATACTGTAAAAGACTGGCTCACACCTCAAGCCATTAAAGAAGTAAAGAAGAACCAAGCAAAAGTTAAACAGAGTGAAGGCGTAAAGGAAATAAAGAAATGACCCTTTTAGTAAACAGCTTAAAATCAAAAGAATATAACGGCTTTATAATGAACCCTAAACAATATAAAGATTTGCTTAAGTGTATCCTCAGGGATAAAGAAAGACAGCTTGAATTCAAAGCTAAACGATACAGTGACCAGATTGATTCTAGTGCCACGCTTAAACATTCGGCGTATATTAATGAAAGAAAACAAACGATTTAAAGAGGGTAATGCATAGCCCATGCCCTCTCTCCCCTCTTCTAATAAAAAAGAACTTGAAGACATCAAACGGCATGTTGCCAAGCTGTGTAACCTACCGTATGAGCCCACTGTAGAACCCGCCAGCACGCCACCAAAGCCTCACAAGCAATCAATACAGGTTAGAAAGCTAAAGCGTGAAGCTGGCCTAGAATGACCAACCTGTTCTAAGCCGTTAAAACCAGTCACCCAATGCAATGCCCTTACTTCGTCTCAATCGTGGCTGATACGCGCTGTGCTGTGGTGCTGAGTGGAATGGTGAGGCAGTACGCAGGGGAATAAGGCTGAATCTATGGGTTAGTGAGCACTAAGTTTACATAATGGTTATTATGCCGTTTCGTTATTATGCTTAATACCGGATATATGGCTTACCTATGCCGTGATAGACGTGGTTTGATGGTGCGTATGCGGAGCTACCCCCCCCCAGCGGCAACGGTGTATATGCATATACCCATCCCACAAATTTCAGCAAATATAACATCCCCCTTCTATCTGTAAGGCTATTATTAATCCTCCTTTTCTATACAGACAGGTAAATACGCCCTATAATTCTATTTAGTTAGAAACTTGCGGGGGCTTTATTCGATGATTATAGGTAAGCTGCTACGAGAAGCAGGTTTATCAAGAGAAGAGTTTGCAGATATGTTAGGCATTAAAAAAAGCTCAACATATTGGAGAGTGCCCCCAAAACATGCTGTTATTATTTTAGAGCAATATATAGACTTAAAGAATTATCGAGAGCTGAAGAGAATACTGGAGAGAGTATGAGTCACACATTAGAGCAAGTTGCTAATCTGATTGATAAGGGATATTCCGTTCAGGACGCCCTAAGGTCTGTGTCACAAAACTTCGAGATCGGAAACCCCGGCACAGAAAAAAAATATGTCCGCATTCAAAACGCTGAATATCGGGCAGGGTTAAGAATAAACGGGCTAGATGGGGTTGATGCTCAGATGGTGGTTCATCGACATTCAACGACCTTTCCGGCTATTATTTTGGGGAGCCGTTCAAAATCAGATGGGGCAGGGCATGCTAATGTTGCTTCAGGAGATACCTTGTTTTCTTTAATTGCGACAGGATGGGGTGGAACGTCTTATTACCTTTCAAGTGTAATTGATTTTAAAGTAGGAACAGGCACCGTCTCAAATACCAGCATGCCTGGTGAAATACATGTCTCGGTTGCTGCTGATGGTTCCGTTTCGCCCTCTTTAGCTGTAATCATTAAGCCTACCACCATTAATCTTCCTAATATTCCGACAAGTAGTGCAGGACTTGTGAGTGGTGATGTGTGGAGTAATGCAGGAGTTTTGACCATCGTATGAATATTGAGCGTGCCATGACCACCCTGATTAAGCGAGGGACGGAAGATACACCACATAATATTCGTAAATTGTTAAAACAGGTAAGGAAGGACGCAAAAGACCCGAAATGGGAAAATGCCATGCGCCAAACCTTAGATGATGAATGGATGTTGAGATTGTGTATGGCTTCGCTAATGGAAGGGCAGTATGACTGGGAAGGGTGGGGTCTCAGAAAACCTCGGGACCTGTTAATACCAGATTTGGCTCCGTGGTGGGATGGCGAGCCTGTAGACAATCTTTTGATTTTAGGAGAACAAGGCCTTGGGGACGAAATATTATTCGCGTCATTATTTAACGAAGTACGGGCAAGTCACATTACAGTTGAGTGCGACAAGAGACTTATCGGAATATTTGGAAGGAATTTCCCGAATATTGAGTTCATTGGACGAAAACATTATGTCGAAGGGAAGTGGGGAACCGATGACTCTTGGGCAGACGATCGAGTGTGGGACGCACAAACATTAATGGGAGATTTACCGACATGGTACAGACGATCAAAAGAAGACTTCCTGTCCGCACCAGATTCATATTTAGAAGCGGAAGTGGATTCACGCTATCTTGGAATGACGGGCTATTCATGGGTAGGCCGACAGGGCGCTGTCGATTTAAAGCCTGGGTCAAACGGGCTGTCACTTCAGTACGGAGTGGACGACCATATTGGTTTACTAGTACCCGATATAGACCTGAAAGACGATATAGACGGACTATTTAGCATAATCGCAGGGTTAAAAAAAGTAATCAGTGTCCCGACCACCGTTGTTCATATTGCAGGGGCGTTAGGCATTCCTACTGAAGTTGTGATGCCTAAGAGGGGAATGGATCACGGTGGATTCGATAAAGTGAATAATTCATTAAATTGGCGTTTTAACTACAATGGGTCAGACTGGCACAAGAGCGTGAGGATTAAATGACAGCAAAGAACGAACATACCGATAAACTTATTTATTCCTGTCCGATGAGTAAAGCATATAAAGATAACTTTGATAAAATCTTCAAAAAACCTAAAAAGGAAGAAAAGAAAGATGATCCTAAAAGATAACTTCTATTGGCCTGATTCAGACGTTGACTGTCACGCTGCGGTTTTAAAGGAAGTGTATAAAATTGCACTTCTGGATAAATACCTAAAGGAGAAAAAGGTTTGCGTGCAGGCGGGAGGTAACGTAGGGGTATTTCCGAGAGAATTAGCAAAAGAATTTGAATGTGTTTACACTTTTGAGCCTCATCCTAAGAATTATGAATGTTTAGAGAAGAACTGCCCCGAAGAAAATATCTTTATGCAAAAAGCCGCTTTAGGTAACGACCACTCGCTTATTGAGGTAGGGGTTTCAAGACCTGACCTTAAAAATAATTGCGGGGCCTACCAAGTCTTAGGTGAGGGGGATATTCCAACCGTGATGATTGACGACTTACACTTACCCGCTTGCGACCTAATTTATCTTGATATTGAGGGATATGAACTCATGGCTTTGCAAGGGGCTTATGAAACCATTAAGAAGTTTCATCCTGTTATCGTGGTTGAAAACAAACAACTCCCCCTAATGTACGATATCACGCCAGAACAAGTCATCGAGTTTTTAGTGGGGGAATTTTTCTATGAAGTCAAAGAGCGTGTTCAACGTGATGTGATTCTCGTATGATAGTCGTTTGCGTGCATTACGGAGATAAGTACTCTGTGGACTACGTAAACACCCTTAATGCGATGGTCAAGCGCTACTCTGATGCTCGACTTATCTGTATTTCAGATGCTTTTGCAGGAAAAGATGATGATATTGAAGTTTATCAGGGCGAGAAGGGGTTTGAGGGGTGGTGGGCTAAAATCCAACTATTTAAGCCTGATTTTTTAAAAGGCGAACGTTTTCTGTATTTAGACCTTGATGTTGTGATTACTGACGATATTAGTGAAATTTTAAATAGGGAAGAAAAGTTTGTAACCATCAAAGACTGGATATACCCAACCTACAATTCATCAGCTATGCTAATGACAGGCGGTGACTTCCCTTATGTTTACGACTTATTTGTTAAAGATAAAGAAAAGGCTATGCAGGCTTGTCCTCAAGGGGACCAGCAATGGATTACAAACTACGTCGAAGCGAATTTCTTTTCGGAAACTGATTTCGCGTCCTTTAGGATGTCAGGGTGTGAATCAGAGCCAAAAGGAAAAATAGTGGTGTTTCATGGGAAACCTGATCCACATGAAATTAAAGGCACATGGGTAGAGGAGAATTGGGAATGAAGAAGTTAGGAAAATTTAATGTAACTGCACAAATAAGGCTTGATCCCGAGAACTATAAAAATCTATTTAAAGATATTGTTGTTTTAAATGCTGATTTTGATTTAACGAGAGACACAATAAAATATATCGGATATTCAGAGTGGTTTCATAAGGTCGATGAAGGACAGCTAATACCGGAATATATTGCAGAATTTGATTCTGATTCCGTATATCCAAGATGGAAGTTGCTTATATGAGTGATTTAGCAGAACTCGTTAAAACNCTCGAAGACCTCAATGAGTANAAAGATACTCACAAACTGGAGTTTTATGAGCCTTATCCTTTTCAGGTGGCGTTTCATCATGCCGAGGCAGGTAAACACTATCTCTCAGGCTCGTATGAGATAGATTATGAAGTGAATTACTCGTTAGCTGTCCAACGTGCCTTGATGACCGCGAATCAAGTGGGAAAATGTCTTACAAAACAAACACTTATAGACCACCCAGATGGTACATCGAGTACAGTAGAAAGTCTATATAATGCAAAAAAACCATTTCCCGTCTTGTCGTGGAATGGAATGGAGTTAGTCGAATCTGAGGCTGTACTGCCAATCAAGAAACCAGCAGAGGAATGTTTCCGCGTTCTAATGAGTAATGGCGAGTGGTTTGAGTGCGCGGCTAATCACCGCGTCTTAACTTCGCAAGGGTGGATTTTCTTTGAGCAGCTTCGTTCATCCTTGCTTTGCCTTCCGGAGTCCAGTTCGGAGTTCGGCCTGTTAACTCATGCTTCAGATGTTCTGCGTTATTTTGAAAACACTGAAGATTCTCTATCCGATTATCCGTACTTATCCCGTTTATATGATGAACAACCTCATCTTTTTCGAGATAGCGATCAAGCTTCTTCTCCATCTCAAGACGATGCTCAAGCACATAACGGGATTTTGTACAATTTGGATGCTCTGGTGAATAAATATACCAATAGCCTCCGACAAGTTTTCTCCCGCCTTTCCAGTCTGGATGCCGTTCACCGCGTCGCGGTCCAGATGAAGCGCGCTTTATATTATATTTGTAACAGTATTTGCGGATATGGTCTCGTGAGCAGCCCAGTTGTTTTCCCGCTTCATCCTGCGTCAAATCTTGATCTTCGATTATATGACGAAGCATTACCTCATCAATTTGTTTCTTCGCAACCATCTTTAGTGTCTCCTATATCTGCTAATGAGATTATAGCATATCAATCGGTTGGCGTGCATGAAATATATGATTTTACTGTGCCTGAATATGGGAATTATTATTCAAGGGGCGCGATTCATCACAATACAACGAGTGCGGCAATGGAAGTTGCCATGCACGCCACAGGTCAATATCCGCCGTGGTGGAAGGGTCAACGGTTTGATAGAGCAGTCAATTGTGTTGTAGCGGGGAAATCGAATGACTCTGTGCGGGACGTTGTTCAAAACGAATTACTAGGCGACCCCTTCTCAGAAACAGCATTAGGTACGGGCGCTATCCCTAAAGATTGTATTGGCAAGACGACCCGAAAGGCCGGTGTTCCCAATGCGCTCTCCGCCGTGATGGTGAAGCATAAAACAGGAAAATGGTCGAAGATTCGTTTCATGGCGTATGAGCAAGGCCCCGACCCATATATGGGGATTAAGTTCGATGTCGGCTGGCTAGATGAAGAACCCCCTCAAGATGTCTGGACTCAGTTCATCCGAGGCACGATTTCTCGAAAAGAAGGCGAATACCAGCTCTTACTCACGTTCACGCCAGAAGAAGGGGTGACTGAAGTGGTAGACGGGTTTATGAACTCCCTCACGACAGGGCAAGCATTAATTAGAGCAGGCTGGAATGATGCCGGCCACATGACACAAGAACGACAAGCCGAGATACTAGCCCAGCTACCGCCCCATGAAAGAGATATGCGCTCTAAAGGTATTCCATTGATGGGGTCGGGGCTTATCTTCCCCATCTCAGATGACGATATTATGTGCGAACCCTTTCAGATCCCTCATTATTGGCCTTGTATTTGCGGGATTGATTTTGGTATTGATCACCCCTTTGCGGCTGTATGGGTAGCATGGGACAGAGATAAGGATGTTGTGTACATTTATGACTGTTATCGTGTGTCAGGCCAACTTCCTCCTATGCACGCAAGCGCAATTAAGAAGCGTAGCGCATGGATACCGATAGTGTGGCCACATGACGGATTGAACACGGATAAAGGTTCTGGTATTCCGTTAGCTTCACTTTATCGTGAAGAAGGTCTAAACTTACTCCCAAGCAAGTTTTCGAACCCTCCAAGCCCCAACCAGAAGGAAGGTCAGGGCGGTAACGGCATCGAAGTAGGGCTGTTCGAGATGCTAACGAGGATGAACGAAGGACGTTTGAAGGTTTTTTCGACTTTAAATGACTGGTTCGAAGAAAAAAGACAGTATCACCGTATAACGGTAAACGGAAAGAGCAGAATAGTAGACCGACGCGAGGATTTGATGGCTGCAACACGTTATGCCACCCAGTCACTTAGGTTTACCAGTGTTAAGCCTGTCCCACGCAAGATAGTCAGTAATAGACAAGGGATTAGTAACTGGTAGATTTATGAAAACACGAAGAATAACCGGACGAGACTGGGATGAAGTTGCCAGTTTCATCAAAAAAACATTAGAAAAGCGCAGAGGCGGCACTCACCGCAAAAAAGCGGAAGCTATCTGGAAAGAAGTTGATCGACAAGTGGCAATGGAGTCTATGTCGCGTAATGCGCGTAATCCTCATGCTCAAGGCTCATGGCGTTCAGCGATTGAATTAGGCGAATTATCAAGAGCATCAGAAGTGCTTTCTGCTGATATACGCCGTATGGCCTTTCCTCAAAATCGTTCATGGTTTGACCCTCATATTGAAATTCCGCCCCAGCTAAATGAAGCAGGTGAATCGTTTGTTGATGAAGATACGCAGAATATGGCCGATGGTGCATTACGCGCACTTATGGCGCAACAACACTTAGATTTTGGCTTTAAAGCCCGACAAGACTTATCAATAAAAGAAGCCCTCCATCATGGTGGGTATGTTGCCGAAGTTCAAGACATGACGATGTTGGGGGCAATGCCTGACGGAAAAATTAAAGACATCACTGCCCCTGTTTGGGTGCCGCACTCTATGTGGAATTGCTATCCGGATGATGCCCCTTCAGTAACAGCAGGCGCACTATTTTATACTGGCAGCATGATTATCTGTTCTTATATGTCACATCAGGCATTATTGGGTGTGTCAGGTAAAGGGTGGAATAAAGACGTTATCCGTGACCTTCAAGACCCAAAAGACAAAGACCATGAATTAGTGACGTATCATGGCAATGTCACCATCCCGCGTGCAAAAGGCGATGATATTTATCTGCCAAACGTTAAAGTTACAGCAATTAAAGATAAGGTTATTTTTTATGAAGCAAATGATTTACCTTACTCACGCATTATTTATAACGGCTATGAGCGTCTTGACGTAAGAAGCCCTTATTATATCTCGCCATTAATGAAGATGAGTCCGACCCAGAAGATCGCTTCTGTAATGACAAATGACTTGTTGGATATTGTAGAAAGACTGGCTGACCCTGCGATTATCTATGACGGGAACGATCCTGATTTCGTAATGACGGGTGGGCCTAGCACCGAGCCCGGATCAAAAACACCTTCAAAGAATATGGCAAACTTCAAAGAAGTTGCACCAGGAGACCCTAGCTCGGTATTAACAGCCGTTCAATTTAACATTGCTGAACTCCAGAAAGGCACTAGTGTTGATTCCATTCGCTCAGGCATGTCTAGCTCTACTGAGCAAACAGCGACAGAAGTGGAAAGAACGCGGCAAGGCGGGCAGATACGAACGATTGATTTTCTTGATAAGCATGAACTACAAGGTTTAAGACCTTTTCTTTATCTTCAGCATGAGCACAATAAAAAGAATTTAAAATCTTATCAGTTTTATAATCCAGAAATGGACTCAGCAGATTTTGTCAGAGTCACAAACAAAGATATTCAATTCAATGTACATTTTGATGTTGTTGGCTCAAAAGGCATGGTAGAGGAACAACAGCGCCAAGCTGCGACTTTACAGGCCACTCAATTCGCCTTTAGTATTGGAGCTGGGAATAAGATTAATCTTGATAAATTACTCAAGGAAATCTATCAGGATGCAGGTAATAAGAATCCAGAACGCTTCTTGAACTTAACTGATGAGCCTACTGCTCAGATTCAGTTACAAGAATTACAGGCTCAGATGCAACAAATTACTGAACAAGCCCAACAAATACAGGCCGAAAATCAGGAGTTGAAACAAGGTGAAGAATCTAAAGTTCAAGAAATCCAAGCCAAGGCAGCCATTGAAATGGCCAAACAGGATAACGAAGAAGATAAAATTACAAAAACCCACGAAAACAATATGGCAAAGCTTCAGGCTGAAACTCAAATAAAAGAACAAGAATTAGCTGATAAAAAAGAAATAGAGCTAATTAAACTAGCCAACCAGCTTGAGTTAGCTCGCTTCAAAGAAGAGTTGTCTAATCGAGAAAAACCAAGAGAAAATTAGGATTTTTAATAAATTTGAACTACTATTGTTAATAGTAAGCATTTACTATCAGTTTAGGAGTGTTTAACCGAAGTAAACAGGTATCGCATTAAGTGCGAATCATAAGAGAGAATTAATTTATGGATAATTTGCAAGGTATCAGAAAAGAATTTATGCAGATGGCGGGCTTTAAGATGTTGCTTGATGATGCGCTTACCATGTATCCCAAGCCACAACCCTTTATTCCGTCACAAGCAGAAGAAAAACAGATTAATGAATGGAAGGCAAAAAGCTCGGAACAAGCGGGCTTTGATCTTTTATTTAAAATGCTAACAGGTATAACAGTAGAGGACTACACGAAATGACAGACGAAATTACACAGCCGAGTGAAACACCGGAAGTAGTAGAAAGCGCACCAACTTTAGATGATGTTATCTCAGAATTTAATGTTCAAGCGCCTGTTGCGGCAACTCCGCAAAACAATGTGCAAGAGTTTAAGCCTGCACAAGCCACGCAGCATATTGATCCGTATGACGAGAACCAGCTTAATCAGTGGGCGAATCAAACGGCAAACAATCAATCACAGTTGCAACAGCAAGTACAAGATTTGAATTCTAAGATTAGTTCTTACGAACAATCTCAGGCTCAAGCAAAAGTGGATGCTGACATAAAAACGGCGGTGAGCAAAGTAACGGGGAAGGTTGAAGGNCTAGACCCACTTATGGCCGAAATCTATTTGGAGAAACGCGCAACAGAGAATGCTGGATTCAAAGCAATATGGGACAATCGTGATGCGAACCCTAAAGCCCTTGATGCGGCTTTAAACGCATTATCGAATGAACTTGATGGCAAATTCACATTCAAAGCCGATCCACAAATAGCTGAAAATCACCGCGCTGCTCAACAATCCCAACAATCAAACGCTACCCCGAAAGCATCCGAACACGGTAGCCCACTCGAAGAACAATTAGCAAATGCTAAGTCCGAAGGTGAGCGACAGGTTATTTGGACAAATGCTAAGAATTTGGGGTACTAAATAGGAGGCCATAATGGCTGCTTTAATTACCAACCTCATATCAAACGTCACAGCACCAGTAAACTTTTACCTGATGCAAGGACTTTTGAAAGCTGCTCGCGCTAACATGCCGTATTTTAATGGCTCGTTACCGGGTGAATTAATGGAAAACAAAGGTGCTTACTCTGTACGTTACGAGCGCATCGAAAATCTGGCTGCTGCTACAACTGCTTTAGGTGAGCCCACTGGCAACGCGACTTTCTTTAATGGTCGTGACGCTGTAAACCCAACAGTTACTCGTGTTGACGCTAATATGGCTAAATACGGTAATGTAATCACATTGACTGAAGAAGTTGATTTGATTCAGGTAAATGCTCGCGCAATGCGTTTCATGGATACATTAGGTGAAAATGCAGGTCGTTCATTAAACCTTTTACAACAAACTGCGATTCGTACTGGTGCAACAACTAAGCGTTATGCTGGTGGTGTTGCTTCTGATGCCGTTGCTATTACAGCAATTGACGCAAACGATATTCGCTATGTTGTGAATCAATTAAACCGCGCTGACGCGATGGTATTTGATCCATTAAGTGATGGTTCAACTAACATTGGTTCTGCACCAATTCGTGCAAGCTACTTTGGTACTTGTCATCCAGATGTTGAAGAAGATATACGTCAAATAACAGGTTTTAATCCTGTTGAAAACTACGCATCTCATACTTCAATTTATCCTGGTGAATTTGGTACGTTAGGTGGTGTTCGTTGGTGTGTATCTACATTAGCGGCAGTAACGAGTGCAGCGGGCACAACTTCAGTAGTTGGTTTCCGAGGCGCTGGCACAACGACTAACGACGTTTATTCTTGCTTAATTTATGGTAAAGAAGCGATGGGTAGCGTGGGTCTAGGCGAAACAATGACAAAAGAAATCTATATGGGCGGCGATCGCATTCCTGCTGTTCAGTTGATTTCTCATTCACCGGGTTCTTCTGGTGTTGCCGATCCATTGAACGAAGTAGGTTCACTGGGCTGGAAAGCCTTCCATGCAGGTGTTGTTCTTAATGCCAACTGGATAGTGGAACTTCGTGTTTTATCTGCCGACATCACTTAGGCAAATTAAGGGGGTGTAAAAACCCCCTTTCTTTTAAGAGGTTTCCATGAGTAAAAAACAAACTAAGAAAATCTTAGATGTACCTAAAGAACCGGCTTCTAAAGAAGTGCAGGGTACTGATGCGCGTGTACTAATGAACGTTTATTCTCCGGGCCATGAACCCAAAGAATTTAGATTAAAGATTCCTAATATTACGGGCTCATGTAATTTGTTACATCGCTCCCCTGAAAATATTGCTCAGGCAATCATTAACGGATTACGCGCCAAATATGGTGGACGAGTAGGCTAATGGCTACATTTTTAGATGCGGTAAACAGGGTATTAAGAGCAAATTCAATTATTGGCGGTGATGACGACGATTTGAGATCGTTTTCTGAAGTACAGCATGTTGCTACATTAGAGATTGCTAAAATATCAATTCAATCCGCTTTAACTGAACTTGTTTCCGATCGCATTATTCCTTACGAAGAAAAAGATGGAACGCTGACGATGGTAGAGGGGCAATATTCGTATGACCTTCCTTCTGATTTTGTTCGCTTTAAAGGCGAGAAGCCCTTTCTATTAAAGCTCGACGGGTCAAGCAATTCAGAGAATATCACTGTTAATGAATATCCGGGTGGCGAAGAAAAGTTACGAAGAAGCATTCTTGATTACCGCGAACAATCTGGCGAGCCAAGATGGTTTTACACCATCCAAAATGCCGTTAAGCGTATAGGTATGTATCAAGTGCCGGATGCTTCAACGAATGGGGTAGTTTATCGCTTCCCGTATGAATCAACAGTTTATGTTATTAATTATACAGACGAATTGCCGTTTACTACAGAACAAGAAGCTCATGCGTTTGCTGATATGGCCGCACGGCGATTCCAGTTCTTATTTACCAATCAACCACTGGAAGGGTTGCAGCGTGACGTTGTTTACAACACCGGCAAGGCAAATCTAACCAACTTACTCAGAAGAACGAATCCAATTAGCGGGTATGGATACACTTATTCATGAAAATGACGTTTCAGGGCGGCCTAAATGAAAATGATGGCACATTAATGGAGGAATGCCAGCAGGGGTATAACTTTGAGCTGGTTTATGGTGATAATGATTTAAAACCTAGATCTCCATTAGAAACAAAAGCATCGACTTTTTCAGGCAGTATTAATGGTATTATGCAGCTTATTAAGCGTGACAATACTGATACTACGCTAGTTTTTGATGCGGTGAGTGGATCTTCATCTATCAATACATGGGATGGTGCCACTACTATTACGCCCGTCAGAACGACCTCACTGAGTCATCTTTCCAAGCTAAGAGATACATATTATTCCTTAGATGATGTCATAATTATCTCGGATATTTCCAAGCTAACCCCCATGCTAAAATGGGATGGCACTACTTGTGAGCGATTAAAGACAACCTTGGCTTCTGGTGTGCCTCAATCTGTCACGAGTATTAACCGCTCAGGTACGACAGCTACGGTTATAACAGCAGGCGCACACGGTTATTCATCAGGCGATCTAGTTATTATCGCAGGTGCAGTAGAGACTGATTATAATATTGAAGCTGAAATTACCGTTACCAATACAACCACTTTTACCTATACCGTTGCAGGTTCTCCATCAACACCCGCCACAGGAACAATCACAGTTGATTTCGGCGTAGAGCTGTTTGCCAGATATGCTGCTATTCATAATAATCGCCTATGGCTATTCAATGTAAAAACCAATGATGGCACAGAAGCCGATACACCGCACTTAATGGTGGCCTCTGCGTTTGAAGATATAGAGTCTTTTGACACGGCAGCTAGAGCAGAAGATGGAACGCTGACCGGAAATGAAGCCTTTTATATCCTAAGCAATGATTTAAAACCTGTAAATGGCGTTGTCTTATTCAACAAAGAGCTTGTTATCTCAACCGAAGATGGAAAAATGTACAGGCTAACAGGTAATGATTCGACGAATTATCGTTGGATAGACTATTATGCTGGATCGGCTGCGATTGGCACAGAAGCAATGGTAAATTACGGTAATGACGTGGCCTTCATGAAGAAGGGTGGCCGCATTGATACTTTAAGAGCTGTTGACGCATCAAGTGATGTCAGTGTTGACGATATATCGCGGTGGATTCCTGTTCAGACTAAAGATTTGTCAGATGCTATGACCGTTTATGACCCCGATTTACAGAAGGTGTATTTCTTTGTAGAGGATAAAGCTCTTGTCTTATACAAAGACATACTTCTTGCAGGCGGTGGGCAAATAAGCCCTTGGTCTATTTATAAAACGGCGTTACCTTTTAAGTTCAACACAACTTCAGTTAAGCGAATAAGGCGACCTGGGGAGGCATCATGGTCTATCTATATCGGTGACGCAAACAACAATATTTATGATGTAAACGGAGATACCATTGGCGACAATGGGGATACCGATATTGTTACTATTCGTAGAACCCGCCTTATTGATGAAATCCCAAAAGAAACGAACATTCTCTTTGGGAAAGTCACTTATCGTCGAATCGGTGAATGTGAACTTCGTTTAAAGTTTGACTGGACAAGTAATTTTGATGAGTCTACTGCTGTGATTCCGTTGAAGGGGCCCGGTGTAGGCGATACTGCTACTTATTATAATGGTATTGGTTATTACAACGGAACATTCTATTACAACGAAGGCTTCCAATTTAGCCGTAAAGTTGCAGAACAGAACTTCTCTCCAGCAGGTCGCGGTGAGAGTTTCTTTATGGAATCATCAATCACAACAACCGTGGACTTTAAGATTGACGCAATAACAATAGGATAGTTATGAAACCGAAAGAGCGCAGAGACCGTCTATTTAAGACGAGTAGGCCAAATATTAGAAAGATGACGTTGGTTGACCAACAAGGGTACTCCCCCGACATGAACATATTATGGGGAGCGTATAAGTTAGGCTCCTTTGAAATAGAAGAAGGAGTTGAGCAGGATGAGTTTGCGGAGTTAATGACGCATGAAATTCAGCCCTACACAAAGAAATGGATAGTAGAAGATGACAACAGTAAATTCAATTCAGGCTATGGCCCCATTGGCATGATAGTCGCGGTTTATAACGGATGGGAATTAGAGCCCCATTTGGAAGTCTTTAGTTGGGCGACAAAGCGTAACATATTACGTCTTACTGTGAGCTTTTTTCAAATGATGCGCTATGATAAGGAAGTAGGAATAGTGAATGTTTACTCACTAAAAGAGACAACAGGATTATTTAACCATATTCAGAAGTATGGTGTATTAAAGTATGCTGCTAAGATTCCAGACGGGGACGTTGGTGGCGATAGATATATTTATTATATAAGAGGGCGCAAGCATGGCATTTCTACCAACGCCTGATCCAAAAAAAGCAAGCATTGCCGATCTGGAAAAACAAGATTCAAGCACGATAAGGGATTATGGGCCAGAAGCGCAGAAATATTTTGATGTTATAAGCAGGCAGAAAACAGGCCGATTGTTTACTTCTGGAGGAAGCACAATTACACCAGAAGGGGTAAATATCAATCCTGGTGTTTTAGGGCTTCGTGCCCGAGGCGTAGGCATGGCAGGAGAGCAATTACAAAATATACGCACAGATAGAGCGAACATATTAGGCCAAGGTCGGGAACAGTTTATTGAAGGCAGAACATCAGGATTAAGAGAGAGTCTTGCCGAGCAAGAACAGAAACTCACCGAACGATTAGGTAAGACGGGCGTAACAGGTGAATTTGGAAAGCAGACGCAGGAAAACTTTCAAGCATCAGGACAGCAGAAGCTCGAACAAGGACAACAGCTTGCACTGGATGAGTTTACTGCCCTATCCAATCAGATGGACAAGACGGAAGGCGGTATGTTGAAGTTAATGGAGAACATTGATTTTAGCGCATTTACGCAAGACCTTCAGGCAAGAGGCATGGCTCAAGATTTAAAGAACCAATTAACTCGGTTAGAACAGGGGCGTATTGGCGTTGATCAACAGCAAAAAGCAGCAGACAGAGCAGAGGCCGGTAACTGGCTCTCTTTGTTTGCAAGTCTTTTTTGAGGAATAAATAATGGGCGTACTTTCTAAGTTTGTCAGGAGATCGTTAGATCCTTTTAACGTTACCGGCATTAATAAAAAAGCTTCTGATTCAGAAATTTCAGCCAGACAAAAAACTGTTGAAGATTACCGATCGGCTGTAGAAGAAAAGGCAAGAGAGGCAAACATTGCACGAGAAGCTGATTTAGCACAACAAGCTGCCAGCTATACGGGAGGGCCTGTTCCTGGAGCAGTTGAGACTATCCAAAGAGATCTTACTGAGCGACACCAAGGCTTAAGAGCGGGTCGAGATGAAGCTGTTACAAGACGCGCACAACCCGGACTACAAAGGCTCTCGACACAGGCAGGACTCAAAGAACGTCAGATAGCACAAGGCCCAATGGGGTCTCTGAGCATGGCAGAACGTGGCGGAGTTATGGCTGATAAAGCATTAGGTGGTCAGGCAGTCCAAGCTCAAGCATTAGGTGAACAATTACAGACTGAACAAGGCGTTCAGCAGTTAGAAACTGAATTTACGTCGTTTTTTAATGAATTAGCTGCTAACCGCTTCTCAAGAGAATTATCAGGATTAAGTGAAGAAATGAATGAATATCTCTCTGCTCAGGGCGCGAAGATTGGTTATGACCAATTGGCCGCAGAAGCTCGTAGGTCTACAATGGAAATGTATGGTCGATTTGCCGCCTCATTAGGGCAGGAAATTGATAGAAGCAATCGAACAGATGATTTTACAATAGGATAAGTCATGGGAAGTAAATTAGGTGCATTCTTAAGAGTATTAGGTGGTGGGTTAAGCCCGCAAGCCTTTCAAGCTCAGACACAGCAGTTCGCAGCAGAGCAGGCTGATATTCGTGGTCAGGCGGGGGAGCAGCGTGCAGAACAGCGTGGAATAGAACAATTAGGTGTTAAGCAAGCAATGTCCTCAGCAGGGATATTAGCGACGGCATATCACAAAGAAACCGATCCTAATAAAAAGGATTTATACCGACAAGAATATAAAAGATTAGCGGAAAACATAGACCCTAAATATCAAAAGGTATTTGTTAATTCTACGGCCTCTGCGTTTTTAGCCGATACCAGCGAAAAAAGTAAAGGGCCGACTGAGGATTTATGGCTGTCAGGTCAAGACGATACTCGAATAACTGTGAGACGAGACTCGCCCGAGTTAGACAAATTGCTTGCTAAAGGATATATCTCTGCACCAACCCAAAAGGAGGAGGCTGGTCCGGGCGGTTTTACTAAGAAAACGGATTCTGAAATACAAGATAGATTACTGAAATCGGGATTAGCAAAAGATCGCCTGAAGGTTATCCGCCAAGGATTTAAGCCTGAATTTACAGAGGTCGGCACAAGAGCGGCCAATAAGTTCACCGCATTAACTGAGAAATTCGGCATTAAACCCGGTAAAGCAAGTAAAAAATCTTTATCTGAATATACGGCTTTTGCAAGAAACACATTGGGAAATCTTAATCAGCATATTCGAGATAGAACAGGCGCAGTAATGAATATCAATGAAACAGGCCGATTAAAGGCTGAAATGCCAGATATAGGAGAAGGCATCTTTGATGGCGATAGTGCAACTCAATTCAAATCTAAGATGGAGGGCGCTTTAGCTCAATTAGAGGCGGCTGAAGATAGATTATTGTTTGCTAAGGCGAATGGTTTAGGTGTTGATCCAGAAGACTTTAGTAAAGAATTACCTTTATCTGATTTTGAAGGCTTGCCTTCACCTCCAGCAGAGGTGAATGTAAAACTTTGGCATAAAATGACACCGGCAGATAGACGCGAATTAGTTAAGCTAATGAACGCAAAGAGAGCACGATAATGTCTGTTGACCCGATGCAAATGCTGCAACAATTAAAAGCTGAACAAGCTCCTATGCAACCGCCTGCTTCTGGAGGACAAGACCCCGCCGCTCTACTTCAACAATTGAAGGCCGAGGGTGTTAAACCATTGCCTGAAAAAGAATCAAAAAAAGAAAAGAATGCTATCAGAAATATTTTTGATTCAATGCAATCCCCATCTTTCTCGGCTCAAGTCTTCAAGTTTATCGCCGGTGGCCATCTCGACGACAAAGGAGAAGTTGTTATTCCGGCTGGCGGGGAACCAATAGATGTGCTGAAGAAAAAGACTGAAGCGCAAGCAGAAGCGATAACGCAAGGAGCAAAGGAAGCTGGACAGGGTGCGGTTCAAATGTCTTTTGACGCTCTGGAAGGAATGGGAATAGCTCCGGAAGGATTAACAGAATACTACACTAAATTGTCGGACGACCAACGCAAGAAGTTTGAAGAAGACTTCAATAAAGAGTTTGGCGATATTGGCAAGTTTGCTTTTTCTCGGGGAACAGGGAAGATGCTCCCTATTTTAGCTATAAGCCCTTTAATGGCAGCAGAAACAATAAAAGGTCAGTTAGTTGCAGGCACAGCCTTCGGAACACTAGCGGCAGGCGCAGAATATATACCAGAAAACGCAGAAGAAGAAAGATACATAGAAGCATTAAAAGGTGCTGGTCTTGGCTTCTTACTTACTGGCGCAGCAAATACTATCCCCGCTATACAAAACTGGTTAAGAGGAAAGGTCGGCAAAGCAGCTCTTGAGAGCACCGTTGCTAAAAAAGGCGTTAAATTAATGGAACGCACAGGAAGAGATTTAAAGCTCTCTCAAATTACTGATGACCCGCTAATAGTAGAGCTAGAAACCGTAGTCCGTCGCGGCGGATTAACCATGCAAGCCGAGAGGACAGCAAGAGAAACAGAAGCTAAGGCTATTAGAGGTGTATTGAATCATTGGAAGAAAACAGTTGAAAGCATTAAAGGAACAACAGGCGAATTTGGTACACGGCTACAGTCGGCATTTAATAAAACATTAGGCAATGCAGCAGAAAAGACTGGTCTTCTTGGTATTCGATCAAGGCAAGCAAAAATAGATTTTACAGCAGCAAATAAAGCGTCTAATGGAGTAAGGAATATATCTGTTAGTGAGTTCAAGAAAAATGCTGGGGAACTCATTAGTAAATATAGAAATTCTGTTTCTAAAGAAAAACGATTATTTGCAAAACAGTTGGTTGAAACATTAAAGCGCCCCGATATTAGAAGTGGGAATATTAATGCGTCAAGAATGCAGGATATTCTCGAAACTTACGGCTCTCAAGGAGCTAAAAGCGGTAGAATATGGAGGGATATAGATCCTAAGCTGCAAGAGAGCGCAGCTAAATTCTTGATGAAAGGCGCTGAAAAAGACCTTACTTCTGCAATCAATAAGGGTATAAAAGGCTCAAAAGAATTAAAGATAGCAAGAGATAACTACTCTCAGCATTCAGAAAACATTAATAAGCTAAGAGATTCCGCTTTATATAATATGTTTGGCGGTAAAGTTCCTAAAACGAATGATGAATTAATTACTCAGATTGCCAACATGAAGCCTGATAGATTGAAGCAAACAATGGCTTTATTGAGTAAGTCAGATCCAGGGTTGCATAATGAACTACAAAGACACTGGATTGAAAAGAGTCTTAGTAAGGCGATGAAGACAGCCGACATTGGCTCTGAGAGATTCAATGCTGCTGAAATGCTTAAGCTGGCAGACGATAAGAAATTACTACCAATATTTCAGGATAGAACTTTAAGACGACAAGTGATGGATGGTATTCGTTTATCTCAACGTGTTATTGCTCATAATCAAAAAGCTGCTGGCACAGCGCAAACATTACTGATGAAAGCAGCGGGTGTTGCAGCATCTAGGGACAAAACTTTCGTTGCTCGATTAGCTACTGAGTTATTTACACCTACAGCAGTATCTAAATATGTATTACATAAAGACGGTATTGAAATATTACAGTCAATGGCAAAAACAAAGAATACTAATGTTATTGCATCAGGTCTTATTAAATTAAATAACCTCAATAAAGAGACAGAGGAAGAATAATATGGGAACAAAGTACAGTTCAATATCAGTCACAGGTTATAACGCCTCGCCGCCCGCCGATGATGCAAGTCAAGTAGACTCTAATAAGGTTGAATGGCAGAAGCATCTCGACAAGATAGGTGCGCCACTCAAGACCGCCGTTGAAGCAATGGACGCGGCCTTATTGTTAGCATTAAATACCGCCCCCGTCTCAAAATCATCTACCTATAGTGTAGTCGCAGGCGACCATCTTAAAACGATTGAGTGTACAGGTACATTTACTGTGACTTTGCTCCCAGTGGCTACCGCTGGTACAGGCTTTACGGTTGTCGTTAAAAATGTTGGCTCAGGCACAATTACCGTAGAAGGTGCAGGCTCAGAAACCATAGATGGCGCATTGAACGTGGCTTTAGCTCAATATGACTCTGTGACCATTCAGGTGGATGCAGCAGTATCAGGTAATATGATACTCAGTAATTATGACTCAACAAGCTTTACTGCTGCTGATGAAGCCAAGCTTGATGGCATAGAAGCCTTGGCCGATGTTACAGATACTGCGAATGTGACTGCCGCAGGAGCATTGATGGATTCTGAAGTGGATGCTGATATTAAAACTTTAGCCTTGCCTGCCAATACAACCATTAGTGCCTTTGGTGCCAGCTTAGTTGACGATGCAAATGCAGCGGCAGGGCGATCTACATTAGGTGCCGCGGCTTCAGGTGCTAATAGTGACATTACTTCGCTTACTGGTTTGACGACTGATTTAGCTGTACCTCATGGCGGTACAGGTGCAGGCACATTTACTGATGGCGGAGTCTTGATTGGTAACGGGACTAGCGCAGTTCAATCCACGTCTGCGGGGACTTCTGGACAAATCTTAACCTCTAATGGGGCAGGTGTAGATCCTACTTTTCAGGATAGTGCCTATTCTGTAGCGACGGGGTTGCGCGTTCTAATTGATACTTATACTGCATCAGCAAGTGCTAATATCAGTTGCGTAAGTGATATTACTTCTACCTATGATGAATATATTATAGAGATAAGAGACTTGGTTCCTGCAACCAACGCTGTCCAACTTTATATGGTTATATCTTCAAATAATGGTTCAAGTTACCTTACGGCTTCAGGGTACTACTATACAAGAAACGAATTAAGTGCTGCAACAGAAACACCGGCAGAAGGAATTAATGGGGGGTCTTACGGACTAACAGGCGCACTCGTTAGTAATACAGCAAGCAGGGGTGGGGTCAATGGTACTATACGGTTACATAACCCATTACCTTCCGCGGTTCATCAGTTTGATGCCAACCTAACACATGCAGGGACAACAAGCGCAAGCAAATTAATTCGAGTTGATTCAATGTGTGCGTATGATGCTAACGTTGTTTGTAATGCGGTTCAGTTTCAGTTTAGTTCAGGCAATATCGCCTCAGGTACGATTAAAGTCTACGGGATCAAAAAATAATGATTATAACCATCCTACTAGCAAGTTTCGTTTTGCTCGCCTTTGTTCACATGAGTTATGTTTATGTGATGGGGTTAAAACGTGCTCGCGATAAAGGCACATTAAGCAAATGGGTTTATCCTTTTGCTATTCCCACAGTTGCTATTATGCTACCTTTTTACTTTTTATTGAATATAACATTAGGTAGCTTATTGTTTTTAGAGTTGCCTAAGACACTACAGTTCACCAGTAGAGTGAATCGCCACATACGCGAAAATAGCTGGCGCGGAAAACAAGCTCGATTTTGGTGTGATAAGTTTCTTGACCCGTATGAAGAAGGTGGCCATTGCTTAAAGAGTAAAAAATCATGACTTTAGGTGAAAAACAACGACTCTTTGCTAGACTTACTGGATTACTCATAGAATGGGCGTACCAGAACGGGTATGAACTGACTACGGGAGATGGTTATCGTGACCCACGAGTATTTGGGCCTTATGGTGAAAAGCTCGGTTATGGTGGCTCAAAATCAAACCACAAGCTAAGATTAGCGCATGACTGGAATTTATTTATCAATGGTGAATATATGACAAAGACGGAAGATTATGCGCCGCTGGGTGAGTATTGGGAGTCCTTGCACGAATTGTGTGAATGGGGCGGAAGCGGTACCCGTTATGATGGGAACCACTTCAGCTTGAATCATCAAGGACGGTGGTGAAATGTCATCAAATGACCCGAATATTTGGATACAGCTATACGAGAATACGCCCACCGTTTTAAGATGGCTTTTAAGCGTTCTCACTTTAGGACTTTTATCTGTTTACCATTATTTATGGAAACGCCAGCAAGAAAGATTATTGGCGATTGAAGTGAGAGAAAGAAACTACGCGACGAAAACAGATATTGATGAAGTAAAAGCCGGTATTGCAATCACACATGAGGACGTTAAAAAAATCATGTTTCATATCATGGATAAACCATGAGAAAAATAACGAGGATTAGATAATGGCTTTTGGTGATTTGGTAAAACAAGCGACTGACGATGCTGGAGTAACAGCTAGGACAGTCTATACGCCCGACCTATTAAGCAATCCGACTTCTGGTAATTTATTGGTCGTTACTTTTGCGAGTGACAGAGACAACCGGACAGTCACATCGCCACCATCAGGATTCACCGAGTTACATAATGTCCTCGGTCATGGCGGCTGGGCTTGGTACTACAAAGTATCCGTTGGCACAGAACAAACCACATCCCTTACTTGGGATGCTAATTGCGCTGGTGTAGCTCACTATGTTGAGTATGAATGGGACGGATCTACCCCAACTATTGTCAAGAATGATGATCAAACTAATATAGCCACCGTTGTCACGACTCAAGCATCAGGCGCAGCAACCCCCACCTCTGCAACCAATATCTGTATCGCAGCACATGGCTCAGAAGTAGGCACAAATGTAAATGATGTTCAAGCCGTAGATGGTTCTTGGATTGAAGATATTGCCTTTGGGACGACTCAAGGCGAGATGATTATGTCGAGACTTGTCAATGCTGCCCTCTCATCGCAAGAAGCCACTTTTACATGTACTGACACGGGTGACGCAATGTATGGTGCAATTGCTGTCTTTAATGTAGTAAGTGGCGCAACAGGTAAGTCTAACCCTTTAAATGGCTCGTTAGGTGGTTGTTTAGCTGGGCCTATATCATAATTCAACAGGAACAATAGGATAATATATTATGCAATATTTAGGTGATTTCGCAGAAGACTCAACGGTTTATATACCGTTCAATACATTTAGTTCTAATGATCCACAGGCGTCAGTTACAGCCACTACATTAATTGCTAGTGATATTTACGTTCACAAGGACGGAAGTGCAGCTGACATTGTGACTGATGGAGCAACTATAACGATTGATTTTGATACTATTACAGGCAATCATTTAATCGTTATTGATACAAGCGTGAGCGCAGATTACTCAATAGGCTCTGACTATCTAGTGAGGATAGAAGGAGCTACAGTTGATGGTGGTAATATTAACGCTTTCGTAGCTTCATTCTCTATCGAAAACAGGTACGCTAATGCTACATCTATTAATGGTGTGGATATTCTTGGTGATGGCAAAGCTACCCCGTTTTATGTTGCATAATTAATGGCAACAATTAATGCCATTGCTAGTAGGCTCTCAGGCGTTGCACCACTAACGGTCTTCTTTGAGACTATTGGTGTTGCGGGTATCTCTGAGCCTCCTTTAGTTCTTGGTCGCAGAGAATATGCCGACTTTGGCTATACGTGGGATTTTGATGATACTGGAGCCGGTACATGGGCTGCTGATGGTAAGTCAAAGAACGCCGATTATGGGTACCATGCTGCTCATGTCTTTGAATCAGCAGGGACTTATACAGTTACCGTCACTATTGTAGACGGCGCATCAGTCAACGAAACTCACGATGTTACTATAACGGTTTCTGACCCCGATACTTTTTATTCAACAACCAATACAACTTGTGTGTCCACTTCTGGTGATTTTACTGGTTGTCCTGCTGGCGCAACTCAAGTCACGTCTTCTGCCTTTAAAACAACTATTGATACCTATAAGGGCGCTAACCAACGTATTTTATTTAAACGTGGTGAGTCGTGGAGTGAGAGTGGCACAGTAGCTTTAGGCACTAACGCAGGGATGACTATTGGTGCTTATGGCACTGGAACCTCGCCTGATGCAAGAGGTATATTTACCAATGCACCTGTGGTGGCGGCTACAAGTACCGGCGCAATCTTTAATGCAGATAACTTCACCGATGGTGTTGTTATGGATTTATCATTCACGGATGCAGGTAATACACGCGATTATTTTGTACGCGGTCTATCAGGAACAGATACCCAGCTTTGGCTAAGAAATAAATCTGTTGGTTTTGATACACCTGTTAGTATGTATTATTTTGGTGATACAGCACACGACCAAATAGCTTTTGTAGACAATGACATATCAGAAGGTAGAACTTATTGTTTCTACTGTGGGTCAGAGCGTTTAATGGTTATGGGTAACACCATAAGAGAGTCTGAATTATCCCATGTTACGCGTATATGGTCAGCCTATAAAGGTGTAATAGCTCATAATGAAATGGCAAGCTCGTCGCAAACATCTGCCACAGGAAGATTAGTTTTAAAATTGCATGGCCCTGAAGATGTGGACGTACCTTCTGTTATCGCCAATCAAACACAATACGTTATTATTGCTAATAACTTGTTCGGTGCTGGCAATCCTTGGCCTGTTGATGTTGGCCCAGTAGACACAGGTAAGAACTGTAATATCACAGACGTTGTTGTGGAAAAGAACAGGTTTTATGCAGGACACGGTACATTAAGCGCAGCATCGACTGCATATCGAGTCCCATTACACATGTTTACTTCTTACTCTACAATTAGAAATAATCTGTTTGTTGGTGAGGATTCAGCTAATACTGTTTATTGGGGTGTGATTGTAGAGAGGGCAGGTATTGAGAATGTCCCAACAGGCAATCGTGTTTACAATAATACGTTTTATAAGCCTGAAAGTGGGGGCAGTATTTATATTGGTGTCCAAGTAGGTGTAGATGCAGTTAATACGCTTGTTTATAACAATTTAGCCGTTTTCCCCGCTGATGCAACAACCCGATTGGTTGTAGATGATAACGGAACAACCTCAACATTAGCCACTAATCTACTTACTACTGATGCAACAATGGTAGATCCCACTAATGTTGTATACTTAGATAAAGATTTTAGATTAGATACAGGTTCAGCCGCGATTGATGCGGGTACTGCCGTGTCTATATTTACAGATTTCGATGACAATGCACGAACAGTAACAACAATAGATCAAGGTGCTTTTGAATATGGGAGTGCAACAACCGTGAGTTTAACAGTAGCAGGTGTATGGGAGCCTGGAGTATGGGCGACAACAGTATGGGCTGAAGGGGTATGGGATGAAACGCCACCAGCAGATACAACAGCTCCTATTTTATCGCTTCCAACAGGTATAAAAACAGGTGCCACTACAGCAAGCGGTACAGTTACAACAGATGAGGCAGGTACGGGTTATTATTATGCGTCAACCAACGCATCAGAAACAGCCGCCACAATAAAAGCGAGCGGAGATAGCAAAGCCTTTATCGTTGGACTAAATTCAGTTAGCTTTGGCGGGTTATCGCCAAGTACACTATACTATGCTCATTATGTAGAAGACGATGCCGCACCTAATGAATCGAATGTTGTTAGTAGCGCAGGCTTTACCACAGACGCTTATGTTGCACCTAAAGGTGGTGGCGGCTTCATTAGTAATTTTGGCAAATTAGGCTTTAAATAACGAGGATTAAACAATGGCTACAATGTATATAACTGAGTATTCAGAAATCGCAAGCGACAAGACTGGAAAAACTGTGCAAGTAGGTTTGTGTAATGGGAATGAAACGTACCAACAAATTACGTTTACGGCAACGCATGGAGCTTCGGCCGCATTTAAACCAGGAACAAAACTGATTTCTGTGTTTTGTGATGCAGATGCCTATCTTAACTTCGGCCCAGCCCCCGTTGCTATTACTTTAACACATACACCAATTAAAGCAGATACCCCCGCGTTCTTTGGTGTTATATCGGGTCAGAAAGTTTCCGCAGTAATCTAAAATAATGGGGTTAGCCATGAGAATTGATAAAACAGATTATATCATTATTGTTTTTGTCGTGCTCGCTGTACTTTTTTTTGTTGCTTCAGCCGCTTATGCTGGTGAAAAACACCATCATATCGTGAATACACCTGTTATCGAGACCACAGAAACCGTCATTAATAATTATAGTGTAAATGATGGTATTGCACTGGCCATTTCTAACAGCCAGATAGACTGCAACCACTCGACTCAGAGGTGGCAGGGTGGTGTAGGAATGGGTTTCTACGACTCTAAAACAGCCATTTCAGGCGGTATTTGTAAGCGGTTCAAAGACACGCTAATAAAGGGTACTCTAGGGACAGAGGAAGGCCGATTAGGAGGAGGCATAGGGATTATGTGGCAATTTAACTAGTGAAAGACGCATGGGATAAGTTTAAAATCAGCTCCGAGGCGCTTAAAAATAACTGGCCTATGATTTTAGTTGCTATGACAGCTATTAGCAGTGGAATTGGTAATATCACCCAACATCTTGGGTGGCAAGAAGACAAAGAGCTTAATACCGCTTTAGTCGAAACAGTAACAATGTTATCCCCAAAACCAAAGAAAACTCAGGTTA
>JGI10211J14876_10000154_pt1 | contig 26879 bp, 28 predicted proteins | sample Etolagsediment_FD_14876 | JGI IMG/M metagenome (IMG submission 14876)
CAACAATAATGTATTTTTAAATATGTCTTCAACTAAAAAAAAAAACTTGCATTATGATGAAAGTTATGAAATTATAGATGAAATTATAGATGAAAATAATGAAAATAAAATAGAGAATGAAAATAAAGAAGAAGAAAATAAAGAAGAAGAAAATAAAGAAGAAGAAAATAAAGAAGAAGAAAATAAAGAAGAAGAAAATAAAGAAGAAGAAAATAAAGAAGAAGAAAATAAAGAAATAGAGAATGAAATTGTAAATAATTGAATAAAATAGATAATTAAATTTAATTTATTATAAAATAATTGTAATAAGATATAATTTTATGTCTGTCAAAATTTATTTTTCACATGATTCAATTCCAAAAAGTAAACGATGTTCTAATTTTTTATCTTTATTACAAGAACGTATATTTTCCAAGCCAATCGTTAATGTACTTTCTAATATGCGTAAATCAATTTTGAAATCAACATAATCTAACACAGATTCTATCAATGAACCTAATTCTTCGTTTTGTTTGCCAATAAAATTAGCAAAAGAACCTGTGGCAATATCTAAGCCAATACCATTTACTTTTGTATCGCAATCAACACAGCTTTTTTTATTTGATTCAGAAGATTTATTTTTATCTGAATTACAATTACAAGTCATTATAATATAATTATATATAAAAATTTAATTCTTTATAAAATTATATAAAAATATATAATCATTGAATATAATTATGAAAACCTATTATTCGATTTTACTTAATTCATCAGAATATAAATTAATTAGAAAATCCATTTTTTTACAAGAAAAATGGCGACAAAAACAAAAAAAAACGTATTATCACAGTGGAAGACCACTTTTTATCTATCATCACTATTATTAATGATTTAAGCAACTGATAAATCATCTTCCTGAACGTTTAAGAATTCTGTTAAATAACGATTATTATTATCATTCTGAATATTATCTAATATTTCAGATTGTAGTGGTTCACGGCCATATAAACCATGGAAATCTTCTTTAAATTTATTAATAATTGCGTGTGCTTCTTCTTGCATGCGTATATCTTCTTTCATTCGTTTTTCCTCTTCATAATTAGGAGATGTCATTTCAATTACGATGTCTTCTGGTTTCTCTAAGTACCATTTATGACGGAATTCATTGGTAGGAATTAATTCATCTAAAATTTCTGGCTTCGTAATTTCTTTCATTGCGTCTGCAATAGTACTATTTTTTTTTTTCTTAAAGGTTGCTTTAAACGCATCAATAATTTCATTGTCAATATTAGGACTAATTTCCATCAATCGATCAAATTCTTTTTTATAATTTTTTAACATATCATGTGGGTTGGGACGTTCCGAAGGTGCTTGAGATAATTCAGTTTTAATATCACGGTAGAATTTATCCCAACTTAAACTACAAATACGATGCCCTTCATTCAATTCATTTACTTTTAGAAATTGTTGAATTGTCGTTAAAATACCTGCAAAAATACTTAATGTACCGATACCCATTTGTGCGTATCCTTGATATTCTAATGGTAATCTTTCTTGTGCAAAATTCGCCGTACCTGTAATCGTGGATAAAATGATTACGGGAATTGTAAAATAAGCATTTAAATAACTGTATTTTTCATTTGATTTATTGTGTAGCCAACGGTAACACATTGCTTTATCTGCCCATTCGACCAATACTTTTTCGTGATCTTCTGACCAATCAGAATGATTATTAATTTTTCCTTTGATTGTTTTTTTAAGCGCGTTTGTTTTCGAATTTAAATAAGGTGCTTCTTCTTTTATACTGTCTAAAGGAATTTGCCTTGAAGATGTACTTTGCGAATCATCCATTATCTTATATTATTAAAAAATATAATAATTTTAATTTTTAGAAGGCATAATTAATTTATAAATACATAGTATATGAATATAAATAAAAAATTTAATGATACAAATATTTTTTTTGAAAAAATAAATGCTATTATGAGAAATATTCAAAAAATTTTTATTGATATTGATGAAAAAATTAAAAAAATAAAGAAAATTTATAATTCCCTAATGAACGAACATAATGATAAATTAAGTTTATATGGACTTGATACATTAAATTTTCAATCTAAATTATTTCAATTACAGTATGAAAACTGCGATAATATGTTTAAAATTTTAAATAACCGTATTTATGGAGATTACTTCAAATTATATAAAATTATTATGAATACTTGCTCAAATTCTAGTATTAATGATCAAAAAATTTTAAGTTTCCTCCAAAAAGAACACAACATTACTGTATATAAAGATTTAGAACCTACAAAAGAATATAGTGAAAATGATTTATTTGTAATTCATGAATTAATTAATCAAATTATTACTTTATTAGGTGATTATTTAAAATCAAAGGAAAATGTGGATAATAAGCATCAGGATTTAATTAAAAGTGGCTTTAAAATTAATAGTTTTGCATATTCGTATAATTATCACAAATACTTATTACAAAATCAAATGGAATTATATATAAATTATCTTGATTTCTATAATCATAATCATTTAAAATATTTCCATAAAATTGAAAAACAAGCTTCAGCTATTTTAAGTGATATTAATGAGGAAATTTTATTTGAACAAAATAATTTGTTGGATGAATTACGAAATGAATCATCATCTCCCGTCAATATGACTGTCCTTGTTCAAAAAAAAGTTAATCAAATTGATCAGAAAAATATTCAGGAGGATAATAAAAATGTTCAAATAATTAAGGAAAAAATAACAGAAAGTGACAAAGTTATTCAGTATCTAGAAAAAAAAGATACATCTGACGATAATATAAGTGTGGCAAGTTCAATTACGATGGACGATATCCAAGAAAATAATGAATTTACAATTGTTGATAATAAAAAAAAGAAAAAGAAGAAACTAACAAAATAAATAAATAAACAAACAAAAAATAAATAATAAATAAATAAATAAACTAACAAATAAAAAATAAACAAATAAATAAATTATTATTAAGAAATATAAATTAAAATGTTTTATTAATTTATAAATGTGTGATTGTCACTGCAAAGATGAAAACGGAAATACATGGTCATATAAAGATAGACTACAATGGCCTTCTTTGTATAAAAAATATTTTAGTGTTATGAAAACACCCATAAATGTAGATTCTTCATGCGTTCAAAATGTAATCGGTAATGGACTAACTATGTTCTGGAGTAATCATCAACTTGTAAAAAGTGTTGAAAATATCAATTATATTCAATATGATTGTTTGAATCAAGATTCTTATGTTTATTATCAGGATAAAAAATTTGTACTTTTACAATGGCATTATCATGCTTCTGCAGAAAATACAATAGATAATTTATATTATCCAATGGAAATTCATTTTGTTCATGGTTATGAAAATCCAAATACCAATACAACTGAAATTTTAGTCGTAGCTCTTCATATAAAAGTTGCCGAAAATCCTTCTCAAGAAAGTGTATTGTGTAAAAATTTAATTAATAATTTTGGTAAAGAAGTGACTTTTGATCTATCTTCTTATAATCAATTACCTAAATTTCACTTATATCGATGGATAGGTTCTTTAACAATCCCTCCTTTTACCAATTCATTATTATTTAATTTATGGAGTCCTCAAGATCTACAAGAAGAATATATTCAAACAGGTATTCAAAGTGATGAGCTTATTTTATTTAATAAATTTTTCAGTGATTCACGTGATTTAATTACCAATGAATATGCTAAAAATCGTTGTGCAAAACCTTTAGAAGAAAACTTTTTAAGAGTACAAAGCGTCTCTCCTCAAATCACTATAAATGATGAACTTGGAGGTGATAATTGTGATTTATATAAAAAATAAATAAGAAAAATATAATCATTCAATTACTACCACATCTTGTTCAAAATAATTAAATAATATATTTTAAAATATATTATAAATAATATGTCCGATTTAAGTATTTCGAAAGCAGATCCATCCAAATTAATTTTTGTATTTGTTGGTTTACCAGCAAGTGGAAAAAGTTATACATCTTTTCATTTACATCAATATTTTAATTGGTTAGGATATACTACTAAAATTTTTAATTGCGGTGAATATAGGAGAAAATTGACAACAGGCGACCAAGATGCTTGTTTTTTTGATAATAAAAATTCAGATTCAACACAACAAAGAGAAGTATTTTTAAAATATGCTCTTTTTGATTTAAATACATTTCTAACAGTCAATAACGGTAAAATAGCTATTTTAGATGCAACAAATTCGACACAAGAAAGAAGAAAAAAAATATTAGAAACATTGGACATGTTTGAATATCAAAAAAAAGTAATTTTTATTGAAAATATAACTACAGATGAATCAATTATAGAAAAAAATATTTTATTTAAGAAAAATTCAAAGGATTATGTTTCTTTTAGCATAGAAGACATGAAAAAGGACTTCAAAGAACGTCTTGAATTCTATAAAGAAATATATGAACCCATTGATGAGATTGAAAATTTAAATTATGTTAAGATTTTTGATTGTGGAAAAAAAGTCACGTATCATAATATTAATGGATATATGGAATCTTTATTATTAACTTATTTAATTAATTTTCGCGTAAATGAAAAAAAAATATACATATCACGCCATGGACAAAGTTTATTTAATTTAGAATCGCGTATAGGGGGAGATCCTGAATTATCTGAAGAAGGTCAAAAATATGCTAAAAAATTACACCATTTTATTTCACTGCAATATAAAAAAGAGGATATTATTATTTTTACAAGTAATTTGAAACGAACGAAAAGCACCGCCAAATATTTCATTGAAAACGATTATAAGGTAATCCATAAAGAAATATTAAATGAAATACATGGAGGCATATGCGAAAATTTAACCTATACCGAAGTTAAAGAAAAGATGCCAGAAATCTATGAATCGCGTAAACAAGATAAGTTTCATTTTAAATATCCGCAAGGTGAATCTTACAATGATTTAATTGTTCGATTAAAAGAGTTTATCTTGGAATTAAATCGTATTGATAAACCTGTTTTAATTATTTGCCACAATGCGATTGTACGTGTTTTATATTCCTATTATTTTTCGATTCCACATAGTGAAATTCCACATCAAATTATTCCATTACATAATGTAGATTGTATCACAAATGATACCTATTTTTATAAAAAAGAAAGTGTATTTACATTATAAGTTATTTTTGAAGATAAAAATAAAAAATGATATTTTTAAATGTGTTTAAATGTAAGTAGTAGGGAAGAAAATATAAGTAAAATAAAAATGGATTATCCTTTTCGTATCGGTAAAATAAGACATAATCAATGGGTAAAATTAATTACAAAATATCCATATATTGAAGTTATTACAGAAAAATTATATGAATATTCTGGTATATTTGATGATACAATTTTAGATATATCAATTGATATTTATAGAGAACTACTAGATAATAGAATATCTCCTAAAAACGCTATAAACCGTTGGAATAAACATATTTTATACATGAAGATTAATTATCCACAAAAATTTGAAAATATTAATCATTATGGATATTTTCAAACTTATATGCAAAATATAAATTATTATATTGAAAAGAATTGAATTTTTAATTTTTATTTCTGTTTTTTATTTTTTTTATTATAAATATAACAATATAATTAATTTTTAGGAATTAAAAATTTTTTAAATTTCACCATTTGACCATAGGTATTAGACACCGTCACCTCCGAAGTATGACATTGTTCAGCAATTTCTTTTTTCGTAAAACCCAATTCGTAATTTTGTGATATTAAATAAATACACCCTACAGCAATTGATTTTGGATTATTTTCCTGACAAATACCTAATTTATCGACTAATAATGCGGCTTTATGAGCAACATCGATATATTTATCATCTATTTCTAATAACATACAGAAGCGTTTAATTAAATCTTTCGAATCAATTGGGCGCATTTTTCGCACATAATCTTTATCTTTTTGATACATTAATTCCGCAAATTCATTACATCCTTTGGATAATTTTTTAGATTTAATATCAAATAAACGTGCAACTTCTTCATTACTTCGTATCATATTATTATCTTTCAATGCATTAAAAAAACAGGCTGCAATTAAACATTCTCTGGATGTTCCTCTTTTAATATAATCTTTGCTCACAATTTTATACATTTTCATGGAAGCATCAATAATTGACTGGGGAACATTATCAATATTGGCTTTTTGAGCAATTTTATTCAATATTACAATCAAACTTTTTTCTTTATATGTTAATCCATTCCAACTGTTTAATTTTCTGTAAATTTCAAATCCTTTTCCTAATATAACGGTACTTAAAGATGAATCTGATATAATCTGATTCATTGGCATACCGCAACGATTCGGATCACTTGAACGTTTATTATCATCATTTCCGTAAAAACGCCATTCTGCATTTCGATCAATGATAAAGTCATTTTCAGTTCCACAAGAGGTGCATGTAATCATTTCATTATCTAAAATTAATGTGTTTTCTTCTTTACAATAACAACATATATCTTTTTCTTTTTCATTTATTGGTTTACTACTATTTAATTCTTGTTTTATGGAATTATTATTTTTATAATTATCTAAATCATTTAATTCATTTAATTCATCTTGATAAGAAAGTTTAATATTTTCATAAATGTGCCAAAATTCTTGATTCATTTCATATATCTTTAAGTATTTTTTCTTTAAATCATTTTATATTCAACTTATTTTATGTTTAATATATCATTTTTATTTTTTTTTTTAATTATTTATTATAAATAAAATATACTCTTATAGTAATGAAAGGAAAAAAAACAAATCCTTTACAAGGCGGAACTATTACCAACCCTTTTAAACAAATAGAAGTATTTTTTAGTTTAATTATATTAGGGTATTTTGGTGTAAAAGTTGTTTACGGTACTTTTTTCAAATTTTATCCTCAAAAATATTATTACAGAAATTTAGAAATTAATAGCACATCATCTTCCAATGATGAGGAAAATAAAGAAAATACTAATCAATTAGTATTGAATGCATATATGCCTGGAATGTGGAACAGTGAAATTACAGATTTTGTAGTTACCATTATTTTATCTTTGATTATTTTTATTTATACAAGTATGCCTAATCGAAGTATGATTTCCGAAGAAGGTAACTTAAATCCCGCTTTATTATTTGGTTTTATATTAGGTTGCGGATATCCTCCTATTAAACATAATCTAGAACCATTAATAAACAGAGCATCTTCAAGTAGCTTAGGACAAAATATATTTAATTGCTTCGGTATTTTATTATTTATTTTTCTGGTGACATTTATTGTAATTGCCAACTATTTTTCAATGAATAATGAATCCAACTCTTATGTTGGCTATTTGACATATGTATGTGCAATTATTTTATTAATTTTTGGTCTCTATTTTGGTCGTAAAGTAAGTGCTACCACGACACAAATTACTTATAATATGAGTCAAGGTAGTAACTGTTCTAAAGCAGATCAAAAATATGTTAAATCAAGTGGAGAACGATTAAAAATTAGCACTACATTTGTTGTTTTTATATTACTTATGTTATTTTCCTTTAGTCCCACAAATCCAGCTTTTAATTATGGATATACATTTATTTACGGTATTTTATTAGGTATTTTTATTAGTGGTGTTTCATATTATGGTATTGAATACTTCTTAGTAAAACAGCCCGAAAAAACATGTAATTCTTATGCTCAATGTAATTCAGATAAAATAGTTAATTTAGATGAAGAAGAAGAAGAAAATATAAATAATTTAATTGAGGAAAAACGATATGATAGTAATTCCTTTTCTGTAATCAAATTAATGTTAGTTATCTGTTTATTACTTATATTAGTCTATTTAGGATATAAATATATATCTCGCTAAATTAGGGCTTGATTTATAAAAAAATGGAAATATTACCTCATTTTTGGATATCAAATACACCAAAGAATAATTCTTATTTACATTCTAAGCAAATTAAAAATATTATATTTCTTTCTAATCAAGATGAATTTATTAAAAATTATCATCATGAACAAATACGAATTTCCTTGAAAGATTTAAATGATAATATCAAACAACGTAATATTATTATATATCAACATTTATATGATGTGACACATTATATTCATGAACAAATAAATAATAATCATAATGTATTGTTAGTCGGAAATGAAGCTGATGAACAAATCTTAGATGTTTTTATAATAGCTTATTTTATGCGTTATGGAAAAACAACATTAGATTATGCTGTTTATTTTTTATTTTCTAAAAAGAAAAATTGTTTACAACCAAAGTTTTATTATAAAGAATGTTTATTAAAATTTGAACAAGAATTACGAAAAAATAAAAATAATAATGATTTTTAATTTAAAATAAAGATCATTTATAATTTATAATTTATAAATTATAATTTTATGAAAATATATATATAAATAATATATATAATGGGAAATACAAATTCAGTTCCTAATAGTAATATAGCAAATAATGCTGTGAAAAATACACCTAAAATGGACTTTGATCAAAATAGTGTTTTTGAAAAAATTCTGTTGATTTCCAATGAAATGATTTCAAAATACCAGAATAATTTTTTGGATCCAAATTTTTGTGATAGTATTGCTTTTATTTATCAGAATAAATTAAATGAATTAGATATTAAGGTATTACGTAGTATTTACAATAATATGAACAATAATCCTAATATTAAAGGAAAAAATAATGGTAATAATAATTCAGCTGCAAATACAAAAAAAGAGCTACGTTTATTATTACAGTATAATCCTAAGCAAGATGAAACTTTTTTTACAGATTCATTTAAAGATAAACTACAAGAAGTATTTTGGGGGAAAAATATAGAATATAGCAAAGATATTTTTAATGATCAAGACTTACCAGCTAACTTTGACAAATTTTTATCCTATATTAAATATAAACCACGCTATATTAATCCTAAGCATGTCAATAAATTATTAGAATCTGTTTCAACTCAACAAGGAGGAAATATTTCAAATAATTTTAGTGCTAATTTAAATAAGAAATTACACCAAATTAATTCAAAGAATAATATTTCAAATACAAATAAGGTTAATAATAGTAATAATAATGGAAAAAATAAAAGTAATAATAATGGTAATAATAATGGAAATAATAATAATTCTAATTTAATGAATACTCAAAAATTATCAACAACTGGTTCTCCTAAATTACAGAATTTTTTAGATAATGATAATAATCAAAAAAATAATAGAAATAATAATGAAAATAATAATCAAAATAAAAGTCCTCCTATAAAGAGTAATGTAATAATGAATACTAATCAGAGATTGTCAAATAAAAAGAATATTAATAACCAAAAAACCAATAACACTACCGATGATAAGATGAATAATAATCAAAAAAAAGTAAATGAAGATAAACCAGCATCTTTTCAAAAAAATATAAATAAGTCACAACCTGCTCCGTTTCCTTCTTCTAAGCCAACTGGACATGTACCAAATAAAGTAAATAAATCTACTTTAGAAAAAACAACCAATAAAATTATATTAAAATATTTTGTTCCAGGATGGTATAAATCTACATCTGATCCATGTGGAAATAAGGAAAAATGCACATTAACTAAAAAACAATTATGTAAAGCGATTACTGAAAATTTTATTGTGCGTAATAATATTATTGCCGCTATATTAACTGCCATTCCTCAGAAAATGACCTACCCAGATGGTCGCGTGGAATATGAAGGTGGTATTTGTTATGAAAAGTTTATAAATTTAAATGAATGTAAAATGTGTGTCCCTTTTAATTACAAAGAATTAATTGGTAAAGATATTCCCGATATCATACAAAGTATCATTCAAAAATCAGAATATTTAACAGAAGCAGCTTGTCGTGAAAAAGGTGGCTATTTCTTGAAATTAACTGATAAAGAAAAGAAAATATTTGGAAGTAAACTTCAATATGATAATATGAATAAAAAAATACATCCTAAATCTAAATACAATGCTTTCTATGTAGAATGCTTGGAAAAATTAAAGACTTCTTATTTTAATTCCTTGAATAATTTAGTATTGATATTAGAAAAGATGAATGTAAATGCATATATTGACAATGATACAATGAATAAAATTGCCAAAAAAACAAAAGATATTTTAGATAATATGTATAGTTTATGTAATTATTATTATGTATATGCTATTATTGCGTTAATTAATGGTGATTTTTCAGTACCGGCAAATAATACTACACAAAATTTAACAAGTTCATTTGCATCTGCATTAAAAGTTCCCAAATAAATTAATAATAAATAATTAAATAATTAAATAATCACTTAAATATATAAAATATATACCATTCACCATTAGGCTTTAATCGGATGGTATAATTTGTTTTCTTGTATTAATGCCCCATAAGAATGTATATCATGGTGTATTAGTTTTATCAATGGATTATTATTATCCGTTGTTAAAATTCCAATAAATCTTGGTAGAAATTGTTGTATTGAAAGATTATTTTCTCTGCAAAAATTAGGTAAAAGGGCTTCAAAAAATCCAGAGTATTTTTTATCAATTTGTTCAAGTAATAAGTTCATACAGGTTGAAGAAAATCGCATAATAACACCTAATATTCCAATATTTTCTATATTTTGAAATCCCCGTAATTTTTTGGAAATCACCCAGGAAGGTTCACGTAATCCATATTCTGGAACCAGTAAATCATATTCATGAGCATTTTGTTCTTGTACCAAAGAAAGTAAATTACCATGGAAATAAACATCATTTTCAATTACCCAAATATAATTAAATTCATTTAGTTTTCCTTTTTGTTTTAATAAATAGTGAATGTATAATGTATGTCCTAAATGATCATAACTTGTTTTCATTTTGTGTATTTTTATAATTTCTATATTTGAAAGTTTTTTAGAAATAGAAGCATCATAGTTATTTTTGGCATCAAATAAAACAATTGCTTTTATATTTGTTGGTAAATTTTGATTTATTTCCATTAATCGTTTCATAAATAAAGGTTGAAAATTATGTGTAATAAATAAGAGTAAATTTTTTTTATTAGAATCAAATACCATTATTAATCAATATATAATAAATTATAGAATAATATATTATATAATAAACGTTATAGATAAATTAACTTAATTTAAGTTTTAGCTAGAGGTTGCCCAGGCTGAGTTTGGGAAGCATTTTTGAGTTGTTCAGGTAATTTTTGTAAAGAACTAAATTCATTACCCATATTAGAAGCTAAATCATAAAAATTAACAAAAACGGGGGGTACAGAAACAAACATATCAAACAATGCTACTCCTATGCCTCCAAGTCCTCCTGATTGATTCTTAATTAAAGGAAGACGCTGACTCATAGAGTTATTAGATTTACTTTTTTTATTGTATTTTTTATGAACTTTCTTATCTATTTTATGAACTTTCTTATCTATTTTATTAACTTTCTTATTTATTTTATTATCTTTCTTATCTATTTTATTAGTTTTATGAACTTTCTTTTTGTCTTTTATGTTGTCTTTTATTTTAGGTGTTTTTTTATCTTTTGTTAATTCTTTTTTAATTCTTTTTTTATTTTTTGTATTAGGAGGTTTCTTATCTTTTAATAATTCTTTTTTAATTATTTTTTTTCTGATATTTTCATTTTTTTTCTCCATATTTTTTTGAGAAATTGTTTTACTTTGGTTTTTAATTGTACTTTTTTTTGATGTTTTACTAATATTTGTTTTAATTTTTATTTTTGGACTGTTTTTTTTTAAATTTGTTTTGCTTAATTTATTTATTTTTTCAAGAGCATTTTCTCTACTTTTTTGATCTAATTTTTTTTTATTCATCTTCTTATTACTATCTTAGATTTATTTTGTACTTTATTATAAATTAAATTATAAACCGGTTGATCCAAATCCATCACTTCCCCTTTCAGTACTATCTAATTCATCACAAATACAAATTTCCATTTTTTCAATTTTTGTGGGTATCATTTGAACAATTTTCATATTTTTTGTCACCACAAATTCTTGATCTTCACTATGATTAATTAGCAATACTTTGATTTCTCCACGATAATCATAATCAATCACTCCTGCTCCTATATCTAAATTATGTTTCACGCTGAGTCCGGATCTTGGAGCAAGACGCATATAATAGGTTGGATCATTCCAAGAAACATGTAATCCAGTAGGAATTAATTTCCTGGTTCTGGGTGGTATAACAATATCTTCCTCATTATTTGAAAAAATATCTATTCCAGCAGCATACGAACTACCATATATTGGTGTTGTAAAAGAGTGTGCACTTTTTATTTTTAATTGTAGCATTTTATTTGTATAGCATTATCATAATCTTTTTAAATACTTCAATTTTTTAAAAAAATATATTTTAAAGGTAGTTTATTAATATATAAACAATATATATGAAATAAAATTTAAAATATGTCCAAAGCTATCCTGATAAATGACCCTTTTACAGAATATAAGTGCAATATATGTTCTGAAGTAATTGAAAAAGGAAAAATTATTGGACTAAAGTGCAATTTTAAAAAACATATCTTTTGTTATTCATGTATTTATGATTGGTATAAAGAAATTAGCTATAATTCATTATATACGAAACAAATGTGTCCGATATGTCGTAAAAAAGGTGGAGCATTACCTCATTTTTCAAATGTTTCTTTTCATAAACATATTCATTATATTTCTGAAAAAAGTACATTTATTCAAAATTGTGGATGTCAATTAAAAAATAAAAAAACAACTTGCTTTGTTATAGGAAAGCCCGAAAATAATTTTAAATGTGCGCGTCATCATTCCAAATTAAAAAAAGAAGAACAACAAGATGTTCAAAAATCCGTAGAAGTGAAATAATGAAAATTCATTTGTTTTTTTTATATAAGATTCAATAAATTTTCTATTTGGATTAAAAAATAAAATCTTTAAAGGATGATGAAATTCTTTCGATTCATTTATACATTCAATTCTTTTTTTTAATAATTCATTTGTTTTATGGAAATAAAAAAATCCAACTATATTTGCTATTAAAAATAACTGATGTCCCCAATAAATACTAGTATCAAAATAAATAAGTAGATTTAATAAAATGAAAAGACCATTGTCAGTCACTTCTTTTAGAAAAGATATATCATAAATTGATTGATAGTTATTTTTTTTTTCTAATGTTTGATATACTTCTTGAATTATATATTGACTTTGTAAGAAAAAACTAAAATCAAAAAATCTTCTTTGTTGTAAGTAATATAAAAATAAATAAATAAAGTAGATACGTATATATAATAAAAATTCCAAATGAAAATAAGATTTTGGAATTAATTGATAATAAATATAATTACTTAGTGAAGCAATAATATAAAGATACATATACTAGTTCTTAGTATTTTTTATTTATATACATAAATAAAAAATTTATAAAAGTAATAATAAAAATACTATAAAAATAATTAGAAATAAAAAGATATAAAAGAATAAAGGTAAAATACTATGTTATTTATAGAACTGGTGTGAATGATACTGGAGCAGGGGATGGCGCTTGTTGTTCTTCTACATTTTCACCTGCTAATAATTTTTGTAACATAAGTTCATTTTGTCTTACTTCTTCATCAGCATCAGCTAATTGTTGTCCCATCATAACATCATCAGAAACTAAGTTTTCTTCGAAGAAAATCAATGTTTCTCCTTTCCAAGCTTCTTCAGAAAATTGATTATTGGTGCTGTACACCCATTTTAAGATACTTGGATCATTAATAGAACTATAATTTTCTAAAGACAAAGATTTTAGCGAGCCAAAATATTTAAGAGGTTGTTTCATTTCAGCGCGTACAGAAACTTTTTCAGAGTATGCACTTTTCTTTAATTTTAATAATAATTTAGTAGCATCGGAATCACTTAAAGTCTGATTTATAGTTTGATTAAATAAATAAGAACTTGCATCGTCAAATGAACTAATATTTAAACGATAGTTATTTGCTTCATTAACAAATTGCGCAATAGTACTAATAAAAAATCCAAGTAAATTTAAACATAGAATTCCTAAATTTTCTCTGAAATCCATTTCAAGATATTTTCCGCTATCTACATTTAATAAAGCATAATAAGAAATAATTTCTTTGCATAAATCAATTACTTTACGGTTTTTTTCCGTGGTATCTGTTTGATTAATAGCTAAGCTAATTGCGTTCACTTCATCCGATAGTGAGTATGATCCTGTTTTTCTATTTGTATCATAATCTTCCACTAATTTTGCTACAGTAAATAATATTTGACAAGGACGAATGTAATTACTTGTTAAAGTATTTAAATTAAAAGCTGACATTTTTTATAATATTAAATTCTATTTTATTTTTTTTAATTATACGCGTCCGAAATCATCTTCATAACGCACAATATCATCCTCTTCCAAATAGGAACCAATTTGTGTTTCTACAAATTCGACATCTTCATTTGTTTTATTGGAAATTCGATGTAAAGTTTCTTTCGGTATATATACGTGTTGGTTGGGTTGTAATAATAGAATATCTTTTCCAACTTGCACTTCAGCGGTTCCTTTCACAATAACCCAATGTTCACTTCGTTGATAATGACTTTGTAATGATAAACGTTTATCTGGTTTTACACATATATGTTTAATTTTAAAGCATTCTTTTTCTTCTTTTACATTGATATACCATCCCCAAGGACGTTCTACTTTTTCCATAATTTACTATAATTATAATTATATATTTTCCTAAAAAAATAGATTAATTTAACAAAAAAATAAAAATATATTTAACTACTATTTCATTAACTTTCTTTATAATTATTATAATTTTTTAGCATATATCTATTTAAAACTGTACTAATATTAACATATATTGAAAATTGATTAAACAATGACATCTATTCGTAGACTTACTAAAGAATTAAAAGATATTACACAAGATCCTCCCCTTAATATTTCCGCTTCTTCTATTAATGATAATTTATTTGAATGGGAAGCCATTCTTCTTGGTCCTACAGAAACACCTTATGAAGGAGGTGTTTTTAAACTTCATTTACATATTCCCAAAGATTATCCTATGAAACCACCCAATGTTTTATTTAAAACAAAAATTTATCATCCTAATATTCATAGTTCAGGAGCCATTTGCTTAGATATCTTAAAAGATAATTGGAGTCCTTCTTTAACCATTTCCAAAATTTTATTATCTATTTGTTCCTTATTAAATGATCCTAATTGTGATGACCCATTAGTTCCCGATATTGCAAAAGAGTGTAAAAATAATTATGAATTATATTGTAAAAACGCACGGGAATGGACGCAATTTTATGCGCTAAATAATCATTAATTACATTAAATCGGCTAATAAATCTTCTAGACTCATTTTTTTCTTTTCTTTCTTTTCAATATGATCGGGTATAAGTGGGCATTTCGAATAAATTGTATCGTGACTTCTTGATGAAATAATATGCTTTTCTTTGACTAATTTTTGCGTACATTCTACATTAATAATTTCATCCGCACAATTTTCAATAACAGCATAATTACCAAATAACCACCAGTCATTATATGTTTTATTTTTAAATTCTTCATTGGTTATTCCTATTTTTGAGGCCTGCATATCTACTAAATCATGTTCCATTTGATTAATAAAATTGATATAACTTTCAATTTTTGCTTTTTCACTCTGGATCCCGAAAGAAATTTGATGCTGCATAATTTTTCCATAAGGTAACATTAATCGTCGATTACATGATTGTAATATTGCGAAACCCATACTATAAGCTTTTTCCACAATACATGACATATTATTTTTCTGTACTTCACGAATAATTTTATTGCCATCTTCTACCGATCCGCCATTCGTATCTAAGAAAACAAACGCACTCTGTTTATTTTCTAAAGAATGTAAATCTTGCAGAAATTTATTAGTACTCTCTTTATTTATGGTACCTTTTAATAAAATCATGTTTGTAGTATTTAGTTTAAGTACAGGTAATGTTAAAGAAGCTTGAATATAATGCGTATTTGGTGTAATAAAAAATAATAAAAATATGAAAAAATAAAGTAAAGTATACATCTATATCTTTTATGTGATATAAAATAATTTTCGAAATGTAAAGAAAAATTCTAAAAATTAAAAAGAATGCTTTATGAATAAAAAATAAAGTAAATAAAATAAATAAAGTAAGTAAATAAAGAAAGTAAATAAAGTAAATAAAATTGATATAAATAATGCTAACGAAAAGTTAAAAAAAATAAAAAAAATGAATGATTATTTGTAAACGCACGAACTTAATATCTCTTATTATAAATATTAGTCCTTTTTATAATTTTATTTCTATTTTTTATTATTCTAATAATTAGTATAGATAATTAATAAAATGGAAATAGATGATACTCAAGAAGAAAAGAAACAACACTGCAACATTTGTGGTATTCAAGAAAATTTACAACAATGTGAAGAATGTCAGCAATTTGTATGTATGAAAGAACAATGTATGGATCCGTCATGTATATCTATTGATAATTGGATATGTTGTTTTCATTGTTATCAAGAAAAAATGTTGTACGAATTAGAAAATCAAATGGATGAAGCTGATATTGATCAATGTATATATTGCGGGAATATTAATTATAATGAACATAAATGTACTTGTTACGCCTATCAATTAGATGATTATCATGAAAATGATATGATAAATCATGCATGCACATCTTCAATTAATTTATGTTATTATGAAGATCAACTTTCTAATTCTTTTGCAGATATTCATTTATCATCTAATTCTTAAAATTTGAATACTTTTTTATTATTAAATTTTATTTTTTTCGTTTATTTTCTTAAATTTTTATATTTATTATTTTTTAATAATCTTTTTAATTTTGTTTTATTTTTTTTTAAGAAAAAAAAATAAAAATATTTTACATTAGTATAATGGCAGGAAAAGTCACAAGAACTGTTCAAAGTAATAATCCGGTAGATATATTTAAACAAAATGATAACACTAGTTTAATTGCTATGGGTACGAATGTATCTAATGGTAATTTTTTTTTAAGTAAAGGAAACACAGGAAATGAGAATAATTTATTAACCATTACACCTTCTGGTAATTTTACTTTTAGTAATGGAGATGCATCGGGTGCTGGTGCGACTGGTACTACAGTTAATTATACAGATTTAGCAAAAATTGATGGAATAACAGATGGTACAGCGGCTGCTAACAAAGCATTAGTATTAGATAGTAGTAATAATATAGCTGGAATAAATCACATTACTATGAGTGGTGATCTAAAAACATCAAGTACCAATGTAAATATATTTAATGAATCAAATATTGGTCAATTAAATATCGGTACTGGAGCAACTGGAATTAAAATTGGCGGAGGTGCTACTCATATTGATATTGCCACGGATTCAGGAACATCTACTACATTTAATATAGGTGCAAATGATGATACTGTAAATATTTATGGTTCATTAAATGTACATGGTACAACAAATACGGTTCATTCAACCAATACGTACTTATATGATCCTGTTTTTGAATTATCAAAAGGTCAAACAGGTACTCCTATCACAGATAGTGGTTTATTAATTAATCGTGGTTATGGAACTGGTGGAGGTCAAGAAAATGGTTTTATTGGCTTTGATGAAAGTGCTGATTCTTTTGTGATGGGTTTAACACAAAATGATAGTGGACATACTGGGAATTATACAATTACACCCGGAACTTTACAATTAACTAAATTAATTGGAGAAGATACCAATAACACATTAACATTAGATGAAACAAATGTTTATATTAATGCTTCTACTGTTGGAATTACAGGTACTACAACTATCAATGGTGAACTAACAGCTAATCAATTAAATTTAACTAATAGTGCTCACATTGCGCCTACGGGTTCAAATCATATACAAGTAAATACATTAGGAAATACAGGAACTATTTATTTGAATGGTGATGTGACTGTTTTAGGTTCATTAAGTACCACAACTAGTTCTAGTAAACAAACTATTGGTGATACAACAAATAGTACATCTACATCAACAGGTGCATTAATAGTAAATGGTGGAGCTGGTATTGCTAAAGATGTTTATATAGGCGGTTTACTTGATGTTGATGATACAATTAATGTAGGAGGTACTGGAACATTTAGTCATATGAATGTAAATGGTAATGTAGGAATTACGGGTGGTAATTTAACGTTGTATGGAACTTCTACTCAAGTCGGTAATGCTGCACTTACTGGAGATGCCGATGTGACAGGTAATGTAGGAATTACAGGGGGTAATTTAACGTTACATGGAACTTCTACTCAAGTAGGTAATGCTGCACTTACTGGAAGCTTCACTCAAATTGGTGATGCAGATGTGACTGGTAATGTGGGAATTACCGGTGGTAATTTAACGTTATATGGAACTTCTACCCAAGTGGGTAATGCAACACTTACTGGAGATGCAGATGTGACCGGTAATGTAGGAATTACGGGTGGCAATTTAACCTTATATGGAACTTCCACACAAGTAGGTAATGCAACGCTTACCGGAAGCTTCACTCAAACTGGAGATGCAGATGTGACCGGTAATGTGGGAATTACCGGTGGTAATTTAACGTTGTATGGAACATCTACTCAAGTAGGTAATGCAACACTTACTGGAGATGCAGATGTGACAGGTAATGTGGGAATTACGGGTGGTAATTTAACCTTATATGGAACTTCTACTCAAGTAGGTAATGCAACACTTACTGGAGATGCAGATGTGACTGGTAATGTGGGAATTACGGGTGGTAATTTAACCTTATATGGAACTTCCACACAAGTAGGTAATGCAACACTTACCGGAGATGCAGATGTGACCGGTAATGTAGGAATTACGGGTGGTAATTTAACCTTATATGGAACTTCCACACAAGTGGGTAATGCAACACTTACTGGAGATGCAGATGTGTCCGGTAATGTGGGAATTACAGGTGGTAATTTAACCTTGTATGGATCTTCCACACAAGTGGGTAACGCAACACTTACTGGAGATGCAGATGTGACCGGTAATGTGGGAATTACCGGGGGTAATTTAGATATTTATGGAAATGTTGGTGTTACTGGTTCTCAATTTACTGTAGACGTTGCTAATACTGCGAATGATAGTATTCAACTTGTTAGTACTGGTGGAATTATATTAACTGCAGGAACAAATAGAACTGTAGATATCAATGATTTAACTACTACTAGTTTTACTACATCATCTGATAAACGATATAAAGAAAATATTGAGACAATTCCTTCATCATTAGAAAAAGTATTAGGATTACGAGGTGTTTATTACGACTGGATAGATAAAAAGAAATTTAATGAGAGAAAACAAGTTGGATTTATTGCTCAAGAAGTAGAAGAGGTTGTTCCTGAATTAGTGGTGACTAACGACGAAGGATTTAAATCAGTAAATTATAATCAATCCGTATCTTTACTTGTAGAAGCAATTAAAGAACAACAAAGCATGATTAAACAATTACAAGAAGAAATTTATTTAATTAAAAATAAACCGAAGCGTAAATATACTAAAAAAAAGAAAGATGAATCAATATAAAAAATAATATCTTTTTATAATAATGGAAGTTAATATATTTGATAAAATATATCAAATAATGACCACTTATGAAAATTTACTAAAACAAAAAAAGGATACACCTTCTACGAACTCTTTTGATATCAAGAATGATTTATTTTTTCAATTCATTTTTCAAAATATTCATCTATCTAAGCCTTCTTCTACTTTTCATTCTTCATCATTCCAACAAGAAAATAAAAAGAATACTAAACAGAATGAGCAATCTTTAGATGAAAAGTCTTTACTATCAAAAAATAATAGTATAAATGACACATCAAAAAATAATGTAGAAAAAAATCAGGAAAAGAAAAAAAAAATATACCAAGATAGTGATACTAAAGATAAAAAGACTCTAGATAATGAACATGAAAATAAGTATTCTTCCTCAACAAATAAAGATAATTCTTTTCATCATAATGAAACAAATAAAACAGACATTCATACAAAAAATGAAGTAAATACTGAAATAAAGAAATATATGAAAACATGTTATAAAAAAATTATCTTACTTTGTCATCCTGATAAAACAAAAGAGAATAAAAAACTTTACCAGGAATATTTTATTAAAAGTCAGGAATATTATGAAAATAATTTTATAATTGGATTACTTTATTTATTTTATTTATTAAAATTAAAACCACCTACATTATCTTCCTTGATTGTAAATCATATTATTATTGAAATTCGTCATATACAAGAAAAAATAAATGAATTAAAATGAATAACTTATTAAATAATGTAATAATCTTTTTAGTAAATTATATTAGATATTTTTAAATCTAATATAAGAATATGGTAAATTATTATAAATTTATTATAAAAATAATTTTTATGTATGTTATTCTTTATGCGACGACAACAAAATCTTCTTCCTCGATAAAACCATCATTACTCCATTCTTTTTCTATAACTATAAAAACATGCCTACATTCTCTTTTTCAAGAGTGTAAAAATAATATAAATTGTTGTTCATTTGATTTTAATTCATGTGATAATTCATCAAGTCAATCTTCACAATGTACAAGTCACGATAATTCTTCGGATACAGTTTCAGAATTATCTTGTGATATAAATTCAAATGATACAATATCTGCAGATCATATTATTGGTAATCAAATCGACGGTAATACAGGAATTTTTCAAAAATTATTTACTAACACACATCATTCAAAAAAAATAAAAACAAATAGATTACATGCTGAAAATATTATATCTAATAAAATAGACGGTGATCAGGGTACTTTCCAAACTTTATACAATCATCAATTACATTCTAGACGAATTAATGCACATGAAGGTGACTTTAATGCATTACAAAGTAATCATGTTCAAACTCACACAGCTCATATTCATCAATTAAAAGGTAATAGTTCTATATTCCAAAAAATTGATGCATCTTTAGCGGATATAAATCAAGCTAATGTAAATAAATTAAATGCAGAAAATGCTACTATTCATGAAGCAAATATTCATAAGGCAAATATAGATAAAATTAAAAATGAACATATATCTACCGAAGAATTACAAGCATCTAAAGGTAATATTCCCGATTTATTATCTAATACAATTCAAACAAAAAATATTCATAGTAAAAAAGGAAACTTTAATGATTTATATAGTGAAAATTTAGATGCTAAATTATTAGCTAGTGAAAAAGGTATTATTCAACATTTAAAAAACAAAACTATAAGTAGTCAAAATATAGATACAAATAATTTAATAAGTGACAAAATAAATGCTAATAAAATTAATATTGATGAAGCTATTATAAATCAATTAAAAACACAAGGAATAGATGTTTCAAATTTACAAAGTCTTCAAGCATATATTCAAAAATTATCTTCTGATAATATTAATGCTGATCAAATAACAGCAAAAAATGGAATTATAAACGAAGCATATATTGACAAATTAACAAATAAATATTTATCAACAGAGGAATTACAGTCTTCTAATGGTAATATTCACAACTTAACTTCTAAATTTATAGATAGTGAAAATATTCAAGCTCATCAAGGTAAATTTAAGGAATTACAAACAGAAAATTTAGATTTACAATTATTAAAAAGTGAAAACGGTATTATTCAACATTTAAAAAATAAAAATATAAGCAGTGAATATATTGATACAAATAATTTATTAAGTACCGAAATCAATGCTAAAAAAGTGACTTTTGAAAATGCTTCAATTAAGAGAATAGAAACAGAAGAAATAAATGCTCCTAGACTACAAAGTTTTGAAGCATCCATACAGAAACTATCTTCGGATACTTTAGATACTGACCAACTAAAAGCAAAACATGGAACATTAAACGAAGCATATATAGAAAAATTAACAAATAAATATTTATCTACTGAAGAATTAGATGCTTCTAATAGTAATATTACAAATTTAACTTCTAAATTTATTGATAGTGAAAATATACAAGGTAATAATGGTAAATTTAATGAACTGCAGACAGACAATCTTAAATCACAATTAATAACAACTGAAAATGGTATGATCCAGAATATAAAAAATAAAAGTATGATAAGTGAATATATTGATACAAATAATTTATTAAGTACTGAAATCAGTGCTAAAAAAGTGACTTTTGATGATGCTTCTATAAATAGATTAGAAACAGAAGAAATAAATGCGCCTAAGCTACAAAGTCTTCAAGCATCTGTTCAAACACTATCTTCTGATAACTTGGATGCTATTCAACTAACGGCTCAAAATGGAACTATACATGAAGCCAATATTGATAAATTGACAAATAAATATTTATTCAATGAAGAATTAGAATCTTTTAATGGTAAAATTCATCATTTATCTTCAGATTTTATAAATTCAGAACGTATTCAAGGTGATCATGGTAAATTTAAAGAGTTAGAATCAAATAGTATAAATACACAATCATTAACCATTGAAAATGCAGTAATACAAAATTTAAAAAATAAAAACATGAATAGTGAATATATTGATGCAAATATTTTACTAAGTAATGACATTCATACTAAAAAGGCAAAAATTAATGATGCATCAATAAATAAATTAGAAATACAAGAAATAAATGCATCACATTTACAAAGTCTTCAGGCATCAATTCAAAAATTATCATCTGATACATTAGATGCTATACAATTAACAGTACAAAATGGAACAATTAATCAATTTAATAGTGATGATATTCAAACTAAATTAATTAATTCTACTTTAGCATTCATTAAAGAATTAAAGACAGAAAATATTATTTCAAATGATGCAACTATTGATATATTTAAAAATAAACAATTTGAATCAGAAAATGCTAAAATTGATACAATACAATCAAAATCATTAACATCCGAATTAATCAATACAAAAAATATAACTAACGATGATTTACAATCAATAAACGCAAATATACAAACCTTAAATGGTATTTCTGCTTCTTTAGAGAAAATTGTTGCTCAAAAAGGATCTATTGATCATTTAACAGCAAAAAATATTGAATTAGAATTATTAAAAACAACCGAGGCTATTATTCAAAAATTAAATATTGATGAAGCAAATATTCAAAAAGCAATAATAGAAATTATTGAAGCAGAAAAAATTCAAACAAATGAACTAAATGCACAACATATTATTTCTAAAAAAGGAGTATTAAATATACTAGAAGTAAATTCAATGAAAGCCAACCAAGCATCTATAGATAAAATAAAAAATATAGAAATAGATACAAATTCTTTAAGTGCAGATAAAGGTAATTTTGATGAATTAAAATTTACAACAATGAATGGTAATAAAATTAATAGTGAACAGGGAATAATTGATACATTAACAGGCAGTACAATAAATACTAAAAATATAAATGCGTCTCATGCTAAAGTTCAATCTATAGATACATCTTATTTAAAATCTTCTATTATTCATAGCAAACAAGCATCATTGGATTCTATTCAAAATCAAGAATTACTATCTAGTTCTATTGTTTCTGAAAAAGGTACTATCAATCATCTACAAAGTACAAGTATATCTACAAATAATGTAAAAACAAATGAATTAGATACAAATAAATTAGATACAAATACAATTAACTTTAATAATATAAAAGGAAAGGAAGGAATTATTGATAATATTCAAAATAAAGAATTAAATACAACAAAATTAAATTCTACTTATGGTCATGTGAATAATCTTACATCTACTTCTCTAGAATCTAAAATAATTTCAGGAGATGAAGGTTTTATTGATATCATGAATAATAAAAAAATAAAAACATCTACAATTGAAGGGGATTCTGGTTTAATTACTAATTTAAATACTACAAATATTCATGCATCCTCTATTCAAACATCAAATTTAGAATCAAATGAATTAACTTCAAAAAAAGTAAATGGTGAAGAAGGTATAATTGATAAAATGATAAATAAAGAAATTACTACAGATAAAATTGAAGCAAAAGAAGGATTCTTTGATGTATTAAATTATAATTCTGTGAATTCGGATGTGATTAATGGAGATAAAATCAATGTATCTGAATTAGAATCTATTTTAATTAATTCTAAAAATTTAATTTCAGAAACTTTACAATCAGATATTATAGAATCTACTCGAGGAACATATCAAGATTTATTTAGTACAAATTTAGAAGTTAATGAAATAAGTGTCATATCTGATGCTCGTAAAAAAGAAAATATTATTTATCAACCACTTTCTTCTGATTTATTAGATAAATTAAAAATGGTTTCTTTTCAATATAAAAATGATCAAACAAAAGAAGAACATATTGGATTTATTGCCCAAGAAATACAAAAACATTATCCAGAATTAATAAAAGAAGATAAAGATGGATTTTTATCGGTAAAATATTTAGAAATGATTCCACTATTAATTGATTATAACCAAAATTTAAAAAAAGATGTAAATATACTAAAAAATAAAATAAACATTCTTGGAAATAAAAATGGACATTTTAATTAATACTCTTTATTTTTTGATACCTATCTATTTTTATTTTATTCGAGGATAAAATAAAAATATATTTGATAAACAAATGAGATATGATTATGTACTCAAAATTATTCTTGTAGGAGATTCTAATACAGGAAAATCTTTTTTTTTTAATAAATTATCTGAAAGACCAACAGATAACCTTTCTTCAACAGTAGGTGTAGATTTTTCGATTGTTTATCAAACGGTATATGATAAAGAATTTCGTATTAATTTATGGGATACTGCAGGTCAAGAACGTTTTCATTGTATTGTAGATAGTTATTTTCGAAATATTAATGGATTTATTTTATTTTTTGATATAAATGAGCCATGTTCATTTTATGCTTTACAGCGATGGATGTACAAAATTGATGAACAAAATAATTGTAATCATGATCATCCAATGGTTTTAATTGGAAATAAAAATGATTTACCTCATAAAGTAGATCAAAATGATATTATTGCATTCACGGAAAAATATAACCTCGTATATGTAGAAATGTCATTAAAAAATAATAGTGTAAATATCAATGATATTTTAGAAATATTAGTCAGTCGAATTTATAAAACATTAATTAAACCTAATGGAGAGTTTATTTGTTCGAACATAAAAAGTTATGAAGATTATCATCATATACGTAAAAAACAATCATTATCCTATCAGACACTATCTTCAAATAAGAATAATAAGAATAAGTCTAATAAAAATTGGATGATGACTATACAAAAATATTTTTGTTTTTTATAAATTTCATTTTTATTAAACTCGATTATATTTATTTTTATCTGTTTAAAATATATATAAATATAACATACTATGAATAACAATAATAATTGTGTAGAAAATGCTAAATTATGGCATACTTTATTAAAAATGCGACGTGCAAATAATAATAAAAGTATTGTTTTAACAAGTGAGCAAAGAAGTGCCCTATGTAATTTTGTGAATGGAAAACCATTTAATAAAAAAATATTACGTTCTATTTTTCAAAAGTAAATTTAAATTTTTAAATTTTATGATATAAAGTTTTTTTTATATACAAATATTATGAGTGATTTTAATAATAATAATAATAATGATAATAATGATAATAACCACGATAATCCTGATCTAGAAACATCAGATCAGGAAAATTCTCATTTGAATAACGACGACGAGTCCAATAGAAATTCTTCTCCTAATTTAACTGAAAATACCACAACATTTTATTTTCAACCTGGGCAAAGTGACCAGGATATGATAAATCAAATTACAGAATTTATAAATAGTTTTTCCAATATTCAACAAACAGGAAATACTACTAGCACAACAAATATAAATAATCTTCCCAATGTAATTCCACCTGAGCAGTTAACCCAAGTAATGGAAAATATAAATCATATGACTAGTACTCAAAATAATGAAAATAATTCACAAGATTCTGAAAATGTGCAGATGATGTTTGAAATAGAATTTATAATGGATCCTAATGGAATGGCACAAGAAGAAGAAGCACATCCGCATTTTGAAAATTGTCAACAAATTAATAATCTTTTAGGAAAACCCATGTATATTAAAAAAAATGATGAACTAATTAAAACCGATTGTAATATTTGTATGGATCATTTTGTATATAAACAATATAAACGAACACTTCCTAAGTGTAATCATACATTTCATAAAAAATGTATTGATAGTTGGTTAAAGAAAAATAGCTCGTGTCCTGTTTGTCGTCAAGAATACTTGCCTTCTCAAGATTGAAGTTTAAGTCGTTCTAATAATTGATTTAGTTGTTTTTTTGCATTTTTTTTCTGTTTGGAATCATTTGTCATTTTGGATACCATCATGTCAATTGCTTTCTTAATTTCTTCAGGAGGAGCGTTATGAATATTAGCAAATAATGGATTTTGTTTGAGTGCTTCTAATTGAGAATTATGACTTTTTTGATTAAATTTACCAGTTCTTTTATTTCGAAGTTCTTCTTTTTTGGCTTGTAATCGTTGTTTGACTCGCTCTATATTTTCTTGGCGTTGTTTTTCTTTTTCTTCGGGAGAAAGTTCGTGCACTATTTCTTCTTTTTTTTCTTCTTCTTCAATAGAACTGTATTTGTCAGAATTATTTGAAACTTGCAGTTGCTTTAGATTTATTTTCTTCTTCATTGTTTATTTATCAATATTATAGTAATATATAATAATAATTTTTTATATATAAAATTTTACAAATATGTATTATAAATGAAAATATGCTACGACAACAAAATCTTCTTCATCAATAAAACCATCATTACTCCATTCTTTTTCTATAACTATTAAAACATGCATT
>JGI10211J14876_10000155_pt1 | contig 26791 bp, 30 predicted proteins | sample Etolagsediment_FD_14876 | JGI IMG/M metagenome (IMG submission 14876)
AGATGTTCATCAGGATATTCATCTGCATCTATTTGAAATATCCAATCACCCCCACACATTTTGTTTAATGCGTTTTTATGAGTTGCAAAATCATTATCAAACTTTCTTTCAAACCAAAGGTATTCGCCCATTTGAGAATGACTGCGTAAATACTCTTCTACGTATTCATGCCCATTGTTACTATCATACAATATTACAATCTCATCTTGATTACGTTTGTGGTGTAGTAGGTGAGTAACAAGGTGTTGAATTTCACTTAACTCATTACATACTGGTATTGCGTAACTTATCTTCATCAGTTTCGTTTGATTCGGTTTCTATTTCAGGCGGTTCTGAGCAAGGATACATGGTTTCCAACTTTTTCCCAAACTTATAATTAACGACATATGCATTTTGAAATCCTTCCCAACGTAAAGTTCTATATGAGTTTCTTATAAACGCCTTTGGACTTTGTTTGATTTCTGTAATATAAGTTTTTTTACTGGAACTTTCATCAATATCTGCCTGAATTATTTTCACTCTTTGAACATTATCAACACACACCAACCCAAATTTTTCAATGAATTTTAAAAATTCAAATTTAGGTATTTCGTTTAATTTAAGAGCGTGAACTTGTTTTTGGTTTTTAGGCCACTTTGGATGTAAAACTAAAAAGAAACAACGTTGTGTATCTCCTAGTTTGTTTTTATAAAACGTATCAATAATCATCCCACTTTCAAATTTAGATGGACTGATACGTACGCGACTTTGCGTGTTACTCACATGTTCATTTATCCGATTCGCCATCTAATTCAATATCTCCAAGTGAATAACCATTTATGTTTTTTACTGCATCCAAGAATCTATCATATCTAATCGCAGAATCCATATCAATTTTTTGATTGAAAGTTTCTTCATCTACACCCATTTCTTTTGCTTGTTCAGATGTGATTGGTACAATTGGAGCAAAACACCACTTCCAATTATCGACAGTTCCTTCTGGGAACACCACACCGTTTTCAGATTGAATAGTACACGGATACCAATACGATTCACCATCGTCAAACTTTAAGTTTTTAACGATTTCTGGCATGGATTCTTCCATTTCTTCATAGTTAAAATCAGGATACTTTTTGTAGTTCATTGGGTATTCATTAGTGAAATACCCACTACTTATATCAAACTTGGATTCACCATGTTTATCATCATGTTCTACTAGTACTTGTTCTTTTCCTGTAATTGGACTTTCAGTCCAAACATCATCATTAATCATTTTCATTTGTTACTTTTTTGAGTTTTGGCAATTTCAAAGTGGGTGGAGTTGAAGTTTCTCCGATTTTTTTGAGCTTTGGAAGTTTCAGTTGAACTTGTTTTACAATGTGTTTATCTAAAATTTCCACAAACTTTTCAGTCATCTTATCGTGGTTAAACTCTTCACGAGCAACACGGGCTTGTTTTCTAGCATCTGGAATGTAATCTTTGTAGTTTTCATATACATTTTTTAGTAACTTCGATGCGTATCCATAATTAACATAGAACCAAGATGATTCCGGTAATATCATGTCTTTAACAACAGCTGATTGGTGGACTTGTTTTAGTTCACCCGGTAATTTTAGTGAGTACTTTAAGAAATCCAAATGACCAGACCAATTACTAGCCAAGATTGGTTTTTGAGTTATACCGAATTCTAACATTGGTCTACCAAACCCCTCACCATGCGTGAAACTAACCATTGCCTTAACCTTTTTGTGGTTATACAATCCATTCATTTCTTCTTTACTCAAATCACCATGTATTAGATAAATGTTTGGTAAGTCCTTTTTATCATACCCACGAGTAATTGATTTGATTTTATTCAAGATTTCTTCACGGTCGCCTACACTAAAAGTAGCACCACTTGTTTTCAGTATTAAAGCGGGTCTATTGTGTTTTGCAAGTGATTTAAAGGTTTGAATGAACGTTGAAATTGTCCCACCCAAGTCTTTTCTATCGTGAGTAAAATCACCCTTAATCCAATGGCCAACTACCAAGAAACAAAAATCTTCCTTAATACCATCCAATGTTTCTTTAATTGTAACTGGAATATCATCCGTTTTATAGAAAGTGGTTGGGTCCAATCCTTCAAAAAGAACTTCAATTGGCCTTTCTAATTTCAACTCACCTACCTTTTGTTGAGTTCTGTTATCTATTGCATCAAAAACAGAACGTTCAAATGATTGTTTAGAGTGTTCAGATGTAGTAATTACCAAATTCATTCGGTTACATCCCTCAATCCATTGTTGAGAAACCAAAGTAGTTTCCATACCTGCTGTTATACCAATATTGAATTTACCAAATGCCTGAAATTCATTTGGAACAGTTACTTGAATCCAAACATCAGGTTGGCGTTTCAAAGTGGTTCCAGTAAGTCTACTAGTGATATCACTATCAGCCTCGGTAAGGGCATTTCTATCACAATTACCCCATCTTTGGTCTATGATTTGAATATCAAACCTATCCATTTTGATAAGGCTTCTGATTAATTCTCTACTGTGGTCTCCATAACCAGACCTTGAACTGGCAGGACAACTTATAACTAAATATTCTTTCATATTAGAACACAATTTGTATAATTCACATCTTCGAGATTACTAACATCAATTATAGTGAATTTATTTCGTTTTTGGAAATTTTTCATACATTTTTCAACCGATTCGACAAATGTTTTTGTCATGTTATCACGATTGAATCCATTTTCAATTGCCCATTCACGGCCAGTCAATCCACACTTTTTACGCTCTTGACGACCCATATTGTACCAATGTTCCAACCCATCGCGAATTTGGTCGATTGAAGCAACCGAATCATAGATATATGGAGTTGCAGGAGAACCTTGTAAGTTTAGTGTTGGCCATAGTGGATAGGTCCATTCTCCCGAATCTTTACTCATTGCTCCCTGAGAATTACTTGCAATATCATCGGTAAAATCATCCAATTCAATAAATCTATCACCAATTTTGAATCCCATTTGGTCTTGCAATCCACCTACAACAGTAGCAATAGTTGGGGTTCCTGCCATAACGGATTCCATGTGACTCAATCCAAATCCCTCGGCTGAACTTGGGTTACAAGTTACATCTGCTATATTGTAAAGTAAGTTTAACTCTTTGGTACTGATTTTTTTATTACTGAAAACCACATTGCAATCACTAGCAAGAGCGCCAACCAAAGCAGGTAGGTCAGTTCCATGTTGGTCTACGGGGTCCGTATGCATTACCAAATAACACTTTCTACGGTCCTCTTCAGGTAGTTTATCCATGAGAAGCTTATAAGCCAACACCAAATTACTTGGACACTTACGTCTGATATTTCTGCTATTATAGAACACAACAAACTTTGGGTCTATATTCCCGAACAAAGCCTGTTTTACCTTGATTAACTCATTATCTAAATCATCGACTGGTTTGAATTTGTTTTCATCAATACCATGTGGTACATACGTAATAAGTGGTTTTGGTCGATACGACTGTTCTAATCCAGTATTACCAACCCCTTCCATCCGTTCTTTATCTGATTGTGGGTTTTCAGATTCATAATAACCATGTCCCATAACCATACGATTCAAGTTATAAGTTTGTTTACTGATAGCCATCAACAAATCACAACTCTCATAAAAATTACGATTCCAATGTGGGGCTGGAAGGTCATCCCATATGTTAAGATAGATTAGGGGAATTTGTTGACGAATCTCATGTTCCATAGCGTAAAGCCACCCCCAAAATCGTGGGTCCGTGAAGTGCATAATAACATCAGGTTTTTCATTATGCAAAATGTAACGAACCATATCGGGGTTTCCATAACCATCAACAGGTAATAATTTAACACTGGCATCTTGGACACCAGTTTCTTTGATTACATCTTGACTAATATCAAGTTGTTGACCATTTTCGGGGTGTTTCATTGCACCGGCAATCTGAATCCAATCATATTTGCCAACCGTACCAAACACCAACTCACGAGAAACTGTACCAATCCCAGAATGCAATCTTAAATCATCGGATAGTAACAGAATCTTTGTTTTCTTAGGTAGGTTTGGATCAACCTTCCTAAGTTTAGGTAACTTTAATTTTTCCATATAACTTTATTATAAATATCAATCAATTAATGATAACAACCGATTTATTCAACTTTTTAACATTTTTGATAATATCCATTATGTTGTTACCCAATACAGTTTCACCATCCCAAAATACTACTAGTTTATCAATATACTTTGAGTACATACCATTTCTTTGAAACAAGTATTTATTGCTAAACGGTTTACCGTAATAGTTAGAATGGCAGGCCGAATATAGATTTCTATTTGTGTATGCTGGATTAAACTCTTTATAATTACATTCCATTTCTAAAGCAAATTTCTTAACCATACTATCCGCTCCACCATTACCAATTGAAACCAGTTCAAAGTTCTCAACCCTTTGTTTTATTTTGAAAATCAAATCTCGAACTTTACGTTTGCTCTGCCAACCACCCGAACATATCATTCCGATTTTTTCAATATTCTGTTTTTCGGTGGACATAACTCATGATTTGTTTTAAATGGACAGTACATACATGCGTTTTTATAAGCCGGGTAGTCTCCATTAATATTATAACTACCATCTTCCATAAAAGCAGTATTCACAAACGATTCCAACGATTTTTCAGTTTTGTTAAGAGAAACTTTTGCATTTGGTGGTTTGAAAAGTTGAATTCGTTTTTGAGGAAATTCTGCATTTTCATACAACTTACGTTTTACAATAAAGTATTCAACATCAATATCGTTTTCATCATAACCATACTGTTTTGCAAAATACCGTTTGTAAAGTCTAAGTTGGTCACCTTCCATCTTTTTCTTGTTGGGTTTCCACCCCCACGTACTAGTTTTGATATCCCATATCTTGATTTTATCATGCTCACGCATAACAACATCCAAAAATCCACGAATCAAAACGTTTTCGTTGAAGTTGGTTTCAATCAAAAGTGGCGTTTCAATACCTAAAAGTTCACAATTACGTTTACTGAAATAAGCACCTCGTTTCTTGATAAAGAATTCTAAGATAGCCAACCCATCTTTGTAAAATTCACTAAGTTCTTCTGGTGTAGAAAAATGACCACCGAACACTTCCACTTCCCGTTTGTATTCGGCGGCCATTCTTTCCTTTAAAATGGTATGTACACCAAGTTGGTTTGCTTCTTTGGCAGATTTGGTGTACATTACAGTTAAATATTCCTGCAATGTTTCATGAAATGCCGTACCAAAAATTGTATAGATACTTGGGTCATATGTTTTGTTACCATCCACATAAGTAAGTTTCCATTGATGCGGACACGATTTATACATATTGAACTGACTATAACTTATAGCCTTTCTATCACCTATATCAGATAATTGTACACCAGCATTTAAGTTTAACGTTTCCATTTTCCCATATTTACCAACCGTGCAATAACGCCATAATTTGACATATCATTCAAGGTTTCATTTACATCTTCACCAACCATATCATCTACTCGATTAATCACCAACTGCCTTAGTCTTTGAATTTTATCATGTACTCTAAACCAAATACCGGTTAATGACAATCTTCTATCATCGTTGGCTTCTAAAGATGTACCTAAAGATATGTTATCCAATCCATAGTTCATGTGTTTTCGACAAAATAATTCGTATTGTTCTCGTTGAATCAATTTGAACGCCTCTGTTAATTCTGGATATTCACGTTCACAGATTTCTACTGGATTATCACTCATTTATAACTGCATCTTTTGGTAAAAATTCCTTTCCAATAGTACCACACTCATCGCATTTGAAAACTTGAAGTGGTATCATTGTATCCTTTCCCATCGGGGACATTACTGCCGACAGTTTTTTGAAGATGAAAGCTTGTATAAATGTTTGATTCCCACATTTACTACAAACGTAATCTTCTAAATCTTCTGGATTGATGTTTACGTTCAACCCGTTTTGGTCTTTTGGCATATTCATATTTACTCGCTTTCCCATAATTTAAAATCCCATCATTTGGTTTGGTGAATTATCTTCAACCTCAATATTGGTAACAACTGCTTCTGTAGTTAGAATAGTACTTGCTACTGAAACTGCCTTTTCCAAAGCAACACGAGTAACTTTGAGCGGGTCAATGATACCGGCTTCAATCATGTTTACAACTGAGTCAGTATTTAAATCATACCCCACATTTTCAATATTATCGGATTGTTTGATAAGAGTATATATATCACTTGGAGTATATCCTGCATTACTGACAATTTTGTTGAATGGAGTTTTACATGCATTCAATACAATTTGATACCCCAATATTTTGTGCTCATTTTCAATATCCTTTGGGTATCCATCCATAAGCAGTTCTTCAGATACTTTCATTAGAGCAACACCACCACCAGAAACAATACCTTCATCAACTGCGGCTCTAGTTGCATTTAGTGCATCTTCTACTCTATCTTTCTTTTCCTTTAATTCAAGTTCACTACCAGCACCAACTTTAATGATAGCAACACCACCTGCCAACTTACCAAGTCTTTCTTGAAGTTGTTCGGTTTCATATGGAGAATTTGATTGGTCAATTAAAGTAGTAATCTCACCAATACGTGCTTTAATATTTTCATCACTACCACCACCATCTACAATAGTAGTGGTTTTATTTGTAATGGTTACCAATCTAGCCGTACCAAACCAACTACTATCAAACTTATCAAGTTTCATAGCACGTTTTGGGTCAACCACACTACCACCAGTAAGGGTAGCAATATCTTGTAGAGTTGCGCTTCGATTATCTCCGTACCCAGGTGCTTTAACTGCTGCAACTTTGATGGTACCACGTACTTTGTTTACAATCAAACCGGCAAGTGCTTCTGCATCTACATCTTCAGCAATAATCAAAAGTGAATGGTCGCCTGAAATGCAGTATTCCAACACTTTAACCAATTCTTTTAGATTGGTAAGTTTTTTATCAACACTAAGAATCACAGGATTTTCCAACTGTGCAATCATTTCTTGTTGATTGGTAATAAAGTGTGGAGACAAATACCCACGGTCAAATTGCATACCCTCTACAACTTCCAATTCATCGTTGGTAGTATTACTATCTTCAACTGTAATAACACCCTCGGTTCCAACACGGTCCATTGCATCGGCAATCAAATTACCAACATGAACATCGTTGTTAGCAGAGATGCTAGCTACTGATAGAATTTCACTCTTGCTACTGATATCATGACTTTTCTGAACCAAACGAGAAACAACATCTTTGACAGCCAAATCCATACCTCTTTTCAAATCGATTGGATTAGCGCCTTTCTCTACACGTTGAAATCCTAGATTCAAAATATTGTATGCCAACACCGTACTAGTGGTAGTACCATCACCGGCTTCTTCATTGGTTTCGGCAGATACTTGCTTTACCATTTGAGCACCTGCATTTTCAAGTGCGTTTTCAAGATTGATTTCTTTGGCAACACTTACACCATCTTTTGTTGAAACAAATTCACCATCACGTTGTAGTACAACATTTCTACCCTTCGGTCCCAAAGTTGCGGAAACGGCATCATTTAGTTTTCTAACACCATCCAATAGGGATTTTCGGGCTTCAGAGCCCAAGTCTACGTTTTTCTTCATAACTTATTTTCTTATTTTACAATTGTTAGTAATTCAGATTCCTTTACAACATAAAGGTTATCTTCATCGTCAAATCGTTGGGCAGTCATTCGACTGTAATACACAACATCTCCGGGTTTACATTGCATTGCCCCATGCTCACCAGTAATTAATAGGAGACCGGGGCCAACTGCAATTACAGTACCCTGTAGAATACCATCTTGAGATGTGTCGGGAATTATAACACCACCTTGTGTTACATCCTCATGAATAGGTTGAATAACAACTCTATCTTGAATTGGTTGAAACTTTTTTCCCATAACTTTTTTTTGTTTTTAATTTGATAATGGTGCTTTAATTGTTGGGTGTGATTGATAATTTAGGGTAATTAAGAATTTTAGTATATTCTTTAATCATTTCCTCATAACTTTTAATTGCTTTTACATTAACTGATAATCCTAATTCTTTTAATTGTTCTGGTGTTAATGGTTTAATTGGTTCAGGTTCTTTAACCTTTGGATAAGTTCGTTTAAGTGGTTCTTTCTTAAAGAAATAACCTGATACATCTACATAACGAAGTAGTTCTTTATCACCTTCAATTGTAGTTGTTCCATTGGATGCTTTAAGCATTGCAATTTTATATCCAAATTTATTGGATATCCATTTGATAAATTTTACGTGTATTCTATTCATAACTTTTTGTTTTATATAAGTATCATTTTGGTTTGTTAAACTTAGTTAGAGATTTGATTTTGTTTACATCAAGTCCAAATTTAGACAAGATTGTTTTTACCTCATCTTTACTCAAGATATCTAAATAATCTACAACCTCTCTTTTGGATACACCATACCACTTGCTCAAATAATCCAACAATTCAGATTCATACTTTTTTTCAGCCTTTGATTTTATATACTTGTCCCAAGTCTTTTGAGCTGGCAAAAAGTGATAATAAAGTTTATAAACTTCACTTGGTTTCAGTAATCCAACGGTATACTTCTGTAAGTCATTTACAAACTCAATGTAGTCCATATTCATGCTCAGAAATCTATTGATAAGAAACGGACTAAATGTTTTCTTATCAGCATCAGTAAGTGTATCCCAAGATACCTTCTTTTCCTTTATCCCTGAAAGATGTTCAAAAATTGTCTTTGCCATTAACCTTAGATTTCACAATATAGTAAATAGTTGGGATAATTCCAAATAAAGATAGAAGTGATGGGTGTGGTTCTCCACAAGTTCCCAATATGTGATGTAACCAGTGCATATTAAGTAAATTCAATAATACCCAAAATTGTTGCCATTATATTGATTTCTTTGTCTGTAACAAATGCATCTTTGTATTGTGCATCAGCCAATTTTACAATAACCTCACCTACGTGGTCTCCGGCAAACTCATCTACATTATCATACAAAAACTTAAAAAACGATGTAAAATCTTTTACTTTACTGTCTGCGATAATTTGTCTGATTTTTGTAAACTTAATTTTCGTATCACTATCCGACTTTAGAACTTGTAAACACTCAGTCATATAGTTTGCTTGTATCATTGAAGTTTTATCAATCTTCAATTTACCATTTACTACTTGCCGTTGTGCCGAGTTCAAAACTCTTCTGATATCAGGATACCCACTATTAACCAACACACCCAAGTCTTTCACATCAAATTCAACAGACTCTTGTTGAAGAATTGTGTGTAGTCGTTTTGCCACCTCTGCTTTAGATGGTGGTGTGATGCCAAACACTTGACATCTAGATTGGATTGGGTCAATAATCTTTTCTACATAGTTACACGTTAAGATGAAACGAGTAGATTTAGAGAATGTTTCCATCAGATTACGAAGTGCTGCTTGTGCATTTGGTGTAAGATAATCACAATTATGAGTTAGTGTTTCAGTTTCACCTATAAAGAAATTATGATTACCTTCGACTGAAATATCATAAACACGTCGCTGTTCTTCTAATTTTCTTATTGATTTTATTTTAATTCGTTTTAATTCCATCTTTTAATTTATTAAGTTGTTTTAGCTTATCATTGGTGTCAAAATCACACTCATTAATGTAATCTATGATATTGTATTCGTTTATCCATTTAAACTTGTATCCATTATCTTTACAATGATTTATCAATGCATCTATTTTATCGGATTGTTTAATGTAAAATGATTTTGGTTTTATTTCATAAAGTATTTTAGCTTCTTTATCGAAAAAATCACCAATATAAACCCGGCCATTTGATTGCTTAGTAGTTCTACATTCCTTACTTTCATATAACAAATGTTTATTAGAATTCCAAAAACACGCTTCCCATGAACTTCTAAATTTCTTACCATCAATAGCTGCGTCCCAGTGTGTAAATGAATTTGTAATGGGAGGTGTGAATTCACCTTTGGCTATTCTCTCCCGCATACGAATAGAGGATAACTTAGCATTTCGTTTTATGTTTGCAATCCCTTCTGGCGTTTTATTAAATTCTTTCATTTTTATAGAATTTACTTTACCGATATGTTGAGCAAATGCTTTACCGTCATCGGTTTGATACCATTCCTTCTTGGCCTTACTTACCTTTTCACCAAACGATTTATCACGGGGACGATGTAGCCAAGGTTTAGATTTCTTACAAGACTCACAACAGTACGTTCTATCATTATGGAATGCAGTGTAATCATTACTACAATGTTTACAAACTTGGGTATATCCATTTATTTTACATGAATTACAAATTAGTTGGTTTACTATACCCTTGTATATATTATCGCATTTAGTGCAACAAACATCTACTAAGACTACACCACCTAATCCATTCTTTATAGCAGCAACCCTTAGCTTTTTACGAGTATCTGGTTTAATCATCACATGTCCTTTTACATAAGTATAAGGGTTGTGATTAATTAGTTAAATAATCTCATTGTGGTGATAAAATATGTTCATATTTATGTAAATCTTTTGTTTTCACAACAATCGGGATTCCTTTACTACCTTCAACGTACCATTTATGGTCTTCAGTACAAACAACAATTTCACCGTTTTCTAGTTCAATTTCATATACATTCTGGATGCCCTTGTCCCAATGATAAAATGGCCTCCATTGTATTTCTTGTTTTTCAACATTCCAAGATTTAACTAAATCATTTTTTTCATCTAAATCTTTAATCGGAAGTTTAACTTCGTCACCATCCCGTAATACGGATACTAATGTATTTTCATCCAAACATTCATCCAATACTACAATCTTCCACTTTTTGAATCCCATAGAAGATGCAAACCCCCTAATCTTGTCTCTAACAGTATCAACGCTATTTTCGTCTGATGCGTTGACATAAAGTGTATCACAATCAATTTGGTTTGTGATGATTTTAGCCAATGTAGTTTTACCCGTACCAGCTTGTCCGTATAAAAGCAAGTGTGGTACATCTTCACTTTCGATATATACCCTTACCTTTTCCAAGATATGTTCATTACCAACATACCCATCTAAACCTTGAGGGCGGTATCGTTCCACCCAAAGAGAATTTTGTTTATTAGTCATCATACCCCAGTGCTTCCAAATCCACCTTCACCACGTGCCGAATCAGTAAGTTCTTCACTTTCTTCCCATTCAACACTTGGAATAGGTATAATTACTAATTGACCAATTCTATCTCCAATTTTATAAACATCAGATTCTCGGTCTCCCCAAAATTTGAATTTAATCTCTCCACGATATCCTGAATCTATTACTCCCACTGAATTTGTTAATAGTAACTGCTTCTTATAAATAGAACTTCTGGGGAAAATCAATCCAACATACCCTTCAGGTATTTCAACAGCTATACCAGTCCCATAAGTGATTATGCTATTGATATCATAATCAACAGATATTGCTGTCAAATCTGCACCAGCATCACCAGGATTTGCAATCTTGGGAACAACAGCATCTTTGTGTAATTTTTTGAATTTTAGTTTCATCTTCCTACTTCGTTTAAATATTTTTGTTTCATAGTTTCCCAATCAATTCCAATAGCATCTATGTAATAAAGATGGCCAGGTTTTAATCGTTTTTCGTTATACAATTTCGTATATCGTTTGATTGCTTTAGATTTCCACCATTTAGTAATGTAATCTACATCTTGTTCAAACTTGGTCTTCATTATGAGATTGGATTCTGGAATTTCATTTCTCAAGAATTCCGAACCATTCTCGTATATCATGGCTAGATATACACCTCTAGCAAATCCATGTTGGTATTTAGATGATTTAATACCACATTCTTGAAATATTTTATGTAGAATTTTTTGCTTTATACCACTTACGGGTCCATTTCTACCCACTCCCATGTTCATACCATTTCGCGCGCGTTCTTCAGTAATGTGGGTTTTATACCAATCTTCTTTATTTTCTTTTAACCATTGGTGCCAAGGTTCATAGAATTCATCATCAGGTTTGATACTAATCTTACCACTACTTTCGCCTAATGTTTTATAATGGGGAATTCCATTATACTGAGAATGAATACCATATAGGGATGTAGTACCAATTGCAATAAGCGTTTGACCATAATTTGATTTCCAATAATCACGAATTGTCGATGTAGTAATCATCATGGCTATCAACTTACCACCTAAGAAATTATAACCAAGTGGTTGGGTACACACAATTGTAGATGCTATACTAGTGTTGTTCAACTTACCATCTTGAAATTTGTTTACCTTATCCCAACCAATATACTTATCTCTGACTGCCAATGATGTAACATCAGACGCTAAGCTTGCTTGACCAAGTAGTTTACCACTAGCTCTATCCTTAATATTAATTTTAACATTTCTACCAGGATTAGGCGTCCAACTCATAGTATGAATCATTCTACGTATATAGCTCCACTTTGTGGAGTCGTTATCTGAAACTATTTCAACATATGGGTCAAGATTGTTAATTTCATTTATAGTTTTATCATAGTCAAAGATATCAGTAGGACTCCATTGGATATCATAATATCTAGCTATTGTTGATTTGTTTTTTATAATATCTGGGTCTTGCAATTCGACCCACTTTTTATACAAGGTCTGTTCTTCGACACTCATTGCTGCCAGAGTGTCTAGATTTTCAATCAGAGCCTTTTTCTCAGCATAGAAGTCAAATCCCTTTGGTTTTATATCAGCATCCCAGAATTTCATTTCAATTCTACCATGTAGTATTTTGTGGAAAAATTAGAATTTACAAATTCCAAATAACAAAGCCCCTGAGATGAAATCATCATATTCATCGTTTCACTATCACGATTTGCTAAAAGTATTTCTTTTAAATAAGAAGATGAAAATGAAATGTGATTAACATCACTGGAAACTTCGGCATCTACTTCAATAGTAACACGATTTGTATTTAGAGTTGAATACCCAAGTATGATTTGATGAACACCTGATTTACTTAAAAATGTAAAAGTGTCGGCATCAGATAGAGCTGATTTAGATTTTATAAATGTATTGATGAAATCATCAGTTAATTTGATATTAGCTTCGAACTCTGGTATTTGCTTCAGCTCAGGAACATCTGGTATTATCGATAAATCAGATAACACATAGTCAACAGATGTTATATTATCTTTGAATCTAATAGAGCCATCTTTGTGGGTAACTGCAATTTCATCATTTAGAATGGATAGTAGAGATTTTAGCTGAGCAGTGGTGTACACGCCAAATTCACCATTCGGAAATTTAGATTCATTCGATGATACTTTACCCAAAAGAGTTTTGTCATCCGATATGAATTCAACACTCATACCATCATCAGTAGAATTGATTTTGACAGATTCAATATTACCTGCCAAGTTATAACGTTTGATTAATTCAGTAATTGATATCTTCTTCATGTATTTTAAAGTTTGGTTAAATATAGTGTATTTACAGTTAAAATCCAAAAAATTTGGATGCAATTTTCAAATTTTCATTAGGAAACTCCCAATTCAGTGCCTGATAAAAATCTTCTAGCTTACCCTGCATTTCAGCATCCCAAATTTTATCATAGTCAATGTATTGTTCTATAAATTGTAGAATTTGAGGCGGGTCGTTATATCCGGTGATGGCTATTGATTCAATACCAAATGGATTTTGCTTTATATAAAGCCATTTTATTTTATCCCCGTTCTTAATTGGTTCAAACTTAGAACCCAACCCAAAGTGAGATAATAGTTTATTATATGATATAGCTGATTTTACGTGTGCTGGAGTAGCCGGTTTAAATTTACCAATAGTATTTGTTATATCATATTTACTCAACTCCTTAACTGCTGAATTTTTAGCAATTCGAATTAATGGCTCAGATGCCATTTTTGATTTGTAGTTCAATATTTTTTCATCAACATCAGACTTATCAACATTTTTCATGATATCCCACAATACAGTTTTCATAACTTCCTTGAAGTACTCAGGAAAACTACTACGTTTTACATCCAAACCTTTAACATCCAACTTATCACATGGAACTGTATTATCATTGATAATCCATTGTGCATATCTTTTCTTTGTAACCCAGAAACCACTTTTGGCCACGGTTTCTTGTTTGATATCAAATCTATGTGAGTTGATATTAAACATACGTTTTGCCATAGTATCATAAGTTTTATTGATATGATTTTGAACTTCGGTTGCTACATCTAAGATTGCAGGTACCATTTGTTCATCGTTATTTATATCAATATTCGGATTCCTATGTATAATGAGTGGTATTGTACTCATATAAATTGAGTCAGTATCGCTGTAAACATTATAGTCATCGGGGGTTCCAATTTGCCGTGAATAATATTGATTAGCAATCATCTCCGTTGTTTTAATGATAGTTTGCCCAGTTGCTGTTACACCAAGAGCATTATCGACATCATAATAACGAAATGATTCAAGTCCCAAACAACCATACATTGAATTAAGCATAATTTTGGTGACCAACTGGCGTTGATGGTAAAACTTGTACTTGTCATCATCACCAGCGTTTCCAAACTGTTTCATCAAATCCTTATACTCAACTCGTTTTTTAAACCAAACATCCAAAATTTCAGGAATTACACCAATCTTATCGGTTCGATATAATACGCCATTGGATGATATTGAATATTTTGTATCCAATAAAAAATCATTAAATGAATTTCTATCAAGTTCTGGATATTCATTACCATTGGTGTCAATAAGTTTATAAGATTCCATCTGCCCTTTCATATGAGAATCCATTGAAAAGTTTTCAATCATTCCAATTTTAGTTTCCGGGCTGATGTTGATACTCATAATAATACTTGGATATAGACTTGTTAAGTCCAAGTCATAAATCCACTTGTGCAACCCTGGTTTGGGTGGTTTAACATATGCACCCATAAAAGTACCACCACTTTCAGTACGCTTTGGTTTATTGATGGATACCTTTTTATTTCTACGTAGAAAGGTAAGAACAGCCCCCTCTAACCATTTAGATGAAAACAAAAAATCTTCATAAGCTACATGCCCAGTGTGGCAAATGGCCCTAGCCAGTTCAATGAATTGTAGTTTACGTTCAAATTCCACAATCAATTCAACATCCACTAAGTTATACTCAATGAATTTTTCCAAATTATCTCTGAATAACTGGTCCAAATTTCCATTGTATTCAACTTTACCTCTACCCAATGTTAGCTTAGCCACAGTATCTAATCGATAATTAGGTAGTTCTGTATAGGTGTAATTTTTATACAAAGACATATAATCAAGTGAAGATACTCCGGCAAAGAAATATCTTTCACGTGTTGGGTTCCATTCAACAATACCAATTGGGGACATTCGATTTGCATCTGATTCCCCCAATACTCTTTTTAATCTGTTATAAAGATAATTGTTATCAAATCTATCAATATTCCAACCAGTGATAATTGTTGGGTTTATAGTTTCCCAAGTGGATATAAATGCTTGTAGTAAGCTCACCTCATCTTTAAAAACGGACACATTTGCACGGTCAAGGTTGTATTCTACATTATCCTCACCTACTACAAAAACTGTATATTCGTTAGTTATTGAATCATGAAATGCAATTGATGTTATTTCATTTGTAGCTATTAGTGGGTCTGGTAGTCCACTATGCATTTCAACTTCAATATCATATGTCATGATGCAGTGGCCATCTGACACTTCATCACTATCACCATAGTTATCAATCAGAAATCTAGTAATTGGATTTACATCACTTTCGAAAAGTTTATCTTCAGAACCATATTCCCAAGAGCCAATACGTTTCAACTTATCACCATAAATGGATTCATACTCACCATTTGGGTCTTTGATATAAGCATATTTCCTATGCTTATGTTTACTATAACCAGTTTTACAATCCCATATATGGATTGTTTTATCACGTCTATCAAAAAATATGTTTTTGTACATTAACCCACTAACTTTTTATGTAACTCACCAATCATTCTACCTTCATTGATAGATAGCTGTTTAGCACGTTCAATTGAATTATGTTCTTGCCGTTTTCTAAATATAGTATCATCTAACATCTTATCCAAATACTCAAAGAATTCTTTTTTGTACTTGAAGAACATCCCATTTGGGTCAATCTCACGATAACAGTCGGAATCTTGCCAAAGCATTGGAGTACCATTCATCATACAATCGGTACCACTTACTGACCACCCATAATTAGTTTGTCTCATCTGCACGCCTACCTTGCAATTCTGAAGTCGCTGATAATATTCGTGTTTTGGTACTTTTGTATTGTCAATCCAAGAATATGGAGCGTCTCCTTTTAATTGCGGAATCCACACCGTGAAGTCATTTCGTTGCTCACGATATTCTTTCATCAGCTCAATAAATTTTGGATATCCTTTGTATGCAGCGGCTCGGTGGTTGAATACGATGATATTATCTTTTGATTCTTTGATACCATCGACAATCTTATCTTGAGGTACACCTAAATTCCACACTTTGAGGATATCATCCAACTTCTTAACAAACTCTTCGTTGAATGTTTCTCGTGCTTCTTCTAACACTCTATTCTTTTGGTCTTGAGTATTGAGATAACACACATCCATTTGTGATACTCCAAGAATCTCAATCGGCAACCACATCCACTTTGCCTTACCTTCTCTATTGTCAAGCCCATTACACGATTTCATCTCCCACCAATGGCAATAACCAACGATTTTAATATTCATCGATTTCTTATATCTACCCACTTGAGGCCAGTCTGGTAAATGTGAATAGATTGCATCATAGTCAATGTCTTTGAGTAGGTTAATGAGTTTGGGAGAGGGGAACGACCTTTGGTTCATCATATCACCAGGAATGTCAATTTGATGTTGTTTGACATTTGGTAAATTTAATTTTTTACTGATTTTACCAGTAGGCATTAGGATGTTCCAAAAGTAGTCCCCATAAGGTTCAAGTGCTTTGATATGATTATGAATCACATCAACGAATGAATCCTTATCAATGTTGGAAGAGTTGGTGATGTTTGGTATCACTAAAATCTTCCGTGAATTATTATAATCTATTGACTCCCAAAAGTTCATTAAAGTGTAGCAAATTTATGCATTCTACTAATTTGACCCGTAAACCACTTGTTAAATAGGGCTCGAGATTTGCCAGTTTGTTGAGGTGTTGCTTTTATTGATTCACACAAGTAATCAAACATAACCTTCCATTGGTCAAAATTTTTAAGTTTATTCTTTTGGGTGTGCATCTCAAACACAAAGTTCTCAACCCAATCGTTTTGTAGTTCAGACCCCAAAACACTTTTTAAATTTACTAACTCACTTAACATATGGTCAACATATGGTCTATCCGAATCCGGCAATCTGAACTGACCTGTTTTAGTTGGTGTTCGGTCTTTTTTAGTTCTATCCTTTGGATTACTTGGCTGACCATAACCATCATATATACCAACCAAATTACCAACTGATAAACTTGTCTTACTACTTGTACGAGATGTGTATTGATGGATGTTATTAGCCATTTCTACATAAATTGGTGATTTCATAACACGAGCAGCACGAACTATCATATCATACAACGTGTGATTTTTACCACCAGTATTCAACTCGGTAATAGCATTGTACATTGACTCCTCATCATCACCATCAATCCACCACAATACAACACACGGTACAGTTTCATCTGGATCATTTGAATTATTCAACCACTCACCTCTATGGTTTGATTCTGCGATTTTGAATAATTGTACGCCATCCTTGTTAATGAAAGGAGCCACCTTAATAGCATCCATCCATCCACTATTTTTGATTTTCTCTCCAAGATTATTGGAGTGATTCTTGTTAAAGTCACGATTCTCTTTGTCTGCTTTAACAATTCGTTGCAATGGGATATTCATAATAATCCCTTTTTTTACACCACTTCTAAAATACATTTGTGGTCTTGAGTAATCCGAAATCTTAAACGAAATCTTTTCCATACTACAATAAAATTAAAATTTGTGAGTTAAAAGGATGCTAACTTCCCCTATGTTTTTTACAATGTAAGAAATTATTTTGTAATTACCAAAAACTTACTTGATTTTCTGGCTCGTAAGTTTCGTGTCTTTCAATTAAGTCAGTATAGTTTGTTGATGTTGTTGGGTATGGTTTCGTTGGATGTTTTAGCTTATCGATAATTTTACGTTTTTCTCTTTTATCTGTGAGTATCTGTAAATACCTATGTTTGTTAGCCATAGGTCTTGTCCAAAACTCAGATATACCATTTTTACCAAGTATTGTTTTAAGTGAGGAAACACTTACAGTTCCCCACTTATCACCTACACTTCGTTCATGTATCCATTTATGAGGATTTGTAAAAGAAAACCAATAACTGGGAACTAACTTTATATCATCACCACTCTGATATAACCAATTCGTTGCTTGGTATACTTTGCCTTCATGTTTTTGTTCGGGGTCTGCATAGCTAATTAACACCTTTATGTTTGGTGCGTTTTCCTTTAACCATCTGAATGATTGTGATATACAATATGATTCAATGTTCGAACCATACCCATCGTGGATATACATTCGGGTTAATTCCAAGCACTCATCATTCTGTAAATCATCTGTAATTGATTTTACAGTTAATCTACCAACTGGAAACCCATACACCAAACATCCTATCAACTCTTCAAAGTTACCCAACACATCGGGCGTGTCATTTTTATAAAACACACCTAATGCGTAACGACACGATGTCCAGGTATGAGAGTAATGGTATTTAACCACCATATCCTCAGCTACTGACTTTTTTATTTCACGAATTGTAACCCGCGATGTATCGCAATAATGTTTTCCACATTCCCGCATTATCCAAAATTAAAAAATGTTTTGGACTTCTCATTTATTCCATACTTTTGATAATTGTGGTTGAACACATCCATGTTGAATTTTGGCATAGGTACCACTTCAAATTTACCAAGATTAACTCGTTTTTCAAAAAGTAAATCACTTTGTTTTGGATATGGTAGATTACCATATAAATTGTAAACAAGTTTTCTATTTGATTTATCCAATGGGTAAATGTATCTAAACATCAATCCTCTAATTCTTGATATTTTTTTGTATTCACAAAACTCATGAGTTAACCAAAAAACCTTTGATTTACCTAGTATCTGAGCATTTTCTTTACACAACTCCTTTGCACTTCGTGGGTGTATTTTTTCACCAGTAGATTCGTCGAGATATACATCAGTTTTAAATTTACCAATATAAATGAAATTTGATGCTTGATATACATAACCACACTTACCCATGATTCCATCAGCAAGAGTATATAGAAATTTTATATCTAAATTTTTCTTTATCCACTTGATGAGTTGTGATAATGCATAAGACCCCCAATTAGAATTGTTTTTATCAGGGATAAAACACATCTTCCCAATTTCAAAATAATCGGTAGTGGTGAATTGTTTATTTGGAAATATCTTTTTAATGGTTTGTAAGGGTTGTGTACCCCAACCAAGCGTTACCACTCCTACTAGCTTATCATCTTCAAAAAAACCAATATAATGCTTTGTTAATCTTGGTAGTATCTTACTATAATGATATTGTTGTATAAATGGTACTGCTAAAGACTTCGGTATCTCTTTAATCAACATTGGTCAATCATTTAATCTTAGTAGAACCTTTCTTATGTTTTGGATTATATGGACAATGGCGGCAACCATTACCACAACAGTAACCTCGTTTCATATGATACTGTTCGGTAAAAACTACCTTACCACCGTCCATATAGTAATCCTTTGATTTCAAAAAAACCTCACATCAAACAATTTCACAACTTGAACCAGCGCATGCCAATTCTCCCTTAAGGTCAGTTTCATCTGTAAGTTCAATTACTTTACTCAAGTCAACATCATGTAAACTTTTCATCAATCTTTCATAGTCTTCCTTTGTACAATCCTCAAAGGGAGCTTGAGTATAAGTACCACCATCATAGTTTAATACAGAAAGTCCATTATAAGAATTTCTATTATCCCACATCCACTCACCAACAGCATCCCAATCGCCATCTTTAATAGATACGGTAGCTGATACGTTATGGGTGTTATTTCCATTTCTATGACCCGGTACAATCCATTCTTCAGAAACTTTTTTAACACGTTCTAACAAATCAAAACTACTCTCGGTTCTTAGAATGGCACCAGAAGGAGCTTTCTGAGGAATTGAAATAATTGCCGTATCATGTGGTCGGAAATATTCATCCTCTATAAGTTCTGGGTGATTTATTGCAAGATATGTGTAAATTGCTTCATTCTTACCTACACGAATTCTACGGATGTAGTAATCATTGTGCCAAGCGTGAATTCCAGAACTTGTACCAAGTGTCAATGAAGTTGTACCAGCTGGTTTCACACAAGTGGTTCTAGCCGCTGGGTTGATACCAATGAGATTTGCCACTCTTTCATTTTCATCCTTTACAACATTTGCAGCCTCAGTCATATCATATCCAAGTACCACACCACTTCCAATACCTGTCATACTAACACCAATCAAAGCGTCCTTTTCAGTTGTACGTTGCCATATTGGTCTAAGATAGTGAAAATCCGTGTATCCGGCTTGCATAGTTCCAATAAATGCGGCTGCCTTAACACGAGTGTTGAGGTCTTCCTGTGATTCAATGTTACTTACGTTTACCTCTGTAAGATTACAAAACTGGTATGGACGAAGCGCGATTTCGCAACAAGGGTTAGTTGCCCAATCCTTATCATTTGATAAGTAGATACCCGGCTCCCCAGCTCCAGAAAGTTCAACACGTTTCCATATATCCATAAAGAACTTTTTGGTTATACGATGTCTCATCAAAACTGCCGAATTGTTAGCTCTACCACGTTGTGGGTTTTTCTCCCACCAATGACCACTTTTACAAGAAATCATATCGTCATCATCGGCAGAGAATAATGAGATAAGTGCGGCTCTGCGGATTCCACCCGCCAATACAGCATCAGCAATATAACAAACAATATCATGAACTTCAATTGGTTTTAGTTTTTCTCCATCTTGTTTTTCTGAAAGAATTCCTTCTACTTTAATTAAACATTCCTTTAATGGTTGTGGTCCCGGGGCCTTACCACCACTTGTAACAAGTCTAGCACCCTTTGGTCGAATATCACTAAAATCGAATTTGATTTTACTACCACCATATAAATAACTCTTAATTAAAACCTTAACCGAATCGGCCCAACCCTGAATGGAATCATCAATTAAAAATCTACGCGTTCTGTTTACGTTTGGTTTACGAATTTCGGGTAATTTTTCTACATGGTGTTTTTGAACACTATAACCCACACCAGTACCCCCTAAGAGTAAAAACATAATTTCACTAAAAGAACGCCAATCATCGATTGGTAAATAAGCGCAATTGTAAACTCTATTTGGACTAATTTCAATAGCCTTACCAGCAAACTGCATACTACGCATTGAAGGCAATACCTTTTTGTCGTACACCAATTGATACACACTTTCAATTTCATCCCGTAAATTTGGATATTTCTTGATGTGCATTTCTTTGTTTCGGTCTACCAATTCCTCCCACGTTTCTCGTCTATTCAATTCGGGGATATACTTGGCGTACTTCATGTACACCGTAATATCTGATAAAATTTTATTTGATAATTCCATATAATAAATCTCTAATTTTTAGTTGGATATATAAATATCACATAACACTATCCAGAAGTTAGTTCTTTGAATTTATTTTTCAATAATTTTCTAGTATAATCCTCGCCATTATCCATTGATTTTTGCGTTGTTTTCCCATCAGTAGATTGGCTATCATAAATGTCTATCTTACCATTTGATGCATTCATTTTAGTTGGGAATGTAATACCATCTGGTCCAAATCTGTTTTTAATCACATGAATTCTACCAGTCCCAGCCACCTTATCTTCCAATTTACGAGATAATGAAACAACAAAATCAGCTGTCATGATTTTACTATAATCCTCGGAAATCTTTTCAGCGCCAATTACATCATCTTCCAATGCCGAGTTATGTGAATATACATCATTAGCAAAAAACATATGTGTATCTTCAACTGTAATATCTACAGTATCTTTTTCGCCAATTAATTCAATCGAAACGATTTCATCCATCGCAAACTCTTTTGGATTTAAATTATGCATTTTCATTTATAAATTCTTTATTTCCTTGTAAATAATTTATCACCGACTTTTAATCCAGTTGCTACCGATTTCAATTTCCCATGCATAACAGGCAAATCGTGATTAGCTGAAATGGTTATTTCCTTTCCAGATTTTAATGTAACTTTATACACCGGCTGTTTTTCAACTGGAAAAACTTTAGTTACTTTTTTATAACCATTATGAGTTAAAATTTTATCACCTTCTTTTATTTTACCAATTTCTATCTTACCGTTTTCAGTTTCTACTACATCAGTTAAAATATGACATCTATTAGCTTGGCTAGCGGTCCACACTGGCAATTCTTGCTCACCAGCCAACCCACGTAACATCTCATAGATACTACCCAATTCATGTCTAATTTCTCTGGATGTTATCGAAGACCTCAAAAGGTCGGCATAATCTACAATTATCAAATCTGGATTAAACCCTTGTATCTTACATTTTTCAATATGACTTGATAATGTATTAGTTGTTGCTGTTTTTGTTGGATAATACTTGATTAACAAATCACCTCTGATATTGCCAACAATTCTCTTTACTTCATCAATATTGTATTTCAAATTTTGATTGGCGATACCAGTGAAAATACTATCGTATCTCAACCCAACATAAGCCTGATTCAATTCAAGTGTATAGTGAATTACCTTTAATCCAGAACGAACAGCATTTGCTCCTACATTGGCCAGTAACCAAGATTTTCCAATACCAGCTGGAGCTACTACAACTCCAAGTTCACCAGCACCTAACCCACCAGATGTAATATCATCTATAATATCCCAACCTGTAGTGATTGTATTTCTAACCGATTCTTCATATCGTTCATCAATATGTTGTATGTATTCGTGTCCAACATCTCTGTCGGCACCTGCTTTCATTGCAGTGTCAATCTTCATTTTGATTTCATCATACCTACCGTTCTTTAGTAGATTGACAGAATCCATGATAGCTGACTTTAATTTTTGATTTTTACAAAATTCAAGAGTTTTTTCTTTTACAAAATCTAAATCATCCGATTCCAAGTGTTTCCAAATTTGCTTAACTTGGTCAACAACCATTTCTTTTAGAACATCATTTTCTATTTCAGTAATTTTAACCTTCAATACTTCCATCGATGGTGATGTTTTGTATTGTTGGAAATATTCACGAACTACATCAATGATAAACTGATTTGCTTCACTCTCAAAATAATTGGTTTCTAATATATCAATAACTTGATTGAGAAATGACTTATCTTTGAAAAGAGAAGCCAAAACTTTTATCTGAAAATTATAACCATATTCACTAAGTTTATCTGTCATACACTATGGGATTTATCGGCCATAACATTTAGGGTTGTAAATACTTCACGTATCCATACATCTGGATTTTTTATAGAAGTATTCATCATATCTTGAATTAACATTCTAGTTATAGCTAACTTATTTAATCTATTAATTGGTTGTCTAACAGAATCCATTATTGATGATTTGGCAAATCCAGAAATATCAACATCACGTAACTGCATTAACTGATAGTTACGTTCTAAGATTGGTTTACTGTCTCGAATAGTTTCAATCAATTTTGACTTACTGTTAGAATTACAAACATAATCAATTATTTTATGAATACCAACCGATTCACTATCAAAAAGTATTGGAATTTGCTTTTTAAGAGACTTTGGACCAGCTCCCTTAATACCACCTATGTTGTCTGATTTATCACCAATTATTGAACGATACTCTAAAAAATTATGAGAGTGTACCCCAAATTCATCAAATACAGATTCACGGTCATATAGTTTCTTTTTTGTAGGAGACCAAACTCGAACTCTATCATCAACCAACTGTAAAAAATCTTTGTCGGAAGACATAATAAAACACTCTTCCTGATTGTATATTTGTTGTGTGATATACGCGATAGCATCATCTGCTTCTATATTATCAATAGCCAACGTGGTTATTGGAAGATTGTCCATATACTCTATCAACCTAGACATTTGTCTAGTCATAGATACCTTTTCTTCCTCCAATGAATATGTATTTGGTCTAAAAACTTTCTGAGAAACTTTACGATTTGATTTATACCCATCATACAACTTTCTACGTCTTACAGAACCACCTTTACCATCGAAGCAAACAATCACTCTAGTAGGTTTTAGCATCTTAATAGTATACCCCATACTCAAAAGGGAACCAGTAATTCCCCCAATATGTTCACCATTATCATTTACAACAGGCGTTGCAGCAAATGACCTAATAAAAAGGTTGAGTCCGTCAACCAACAATATCCTAGAATTTGGATTATCATTGGTTGTGGACTCTTCCTTTAAGTTCCGCAGAATTTCAATATACTTGTTCACTAAATTTAACCATTTGGAACATCATCAATACCAACCTCAATATCATCAATACCTATATTGTCGGTTTTGTAAGCCATGATTACCGCATCTGCAATTTTATTGTAGATATCATCTCGATTAGATGAATCACTCAACACTCTTTCTTCGAAGTCTTTTGATTGGAATTTGATTTCCTCCCCAGTTTCTTCATTGATGTAAGTATACCAAGCGCCACTTTGCTTTACGATGTTATAATCTTTCATTACTTCCAACCAACTACCATAATCGTCAATACCAGATTCAAAAAGTATATTAAACTCAGCGGTACGTAGTGGTGGACCCATTCGATTTTTAACAACTTGTGCTTTTGTTTTGATACCAACCACTTGTTCTTTACCATGTATCTTTGCTTTAAGTTGGCCAACAGATTTCAATCTCAACCGACAAGATGCGTGAAACTGAAGTGCCTTACCACCTGAAGTAGTATACTTGTCTCCAAACATCACACCAAGTTTTTCTCGGAGTTGGTTTGTAAAAACCAAAGCCACTCGTTGCCTACCAATCAACTGTGTAATCTTTCGCATTGCCTTTGAAATAACAATAGCTTTTGCAGTAGACCAACCATCCTTTTCATAATCAGCAGATTGTTCAACTTTGGTAGTTGCCGCAGCAACTGAGTCCACCACAATAGTAACCAATTTATCTTTATCAGATTCTCTGACTTTTGTAATGATACTTTCAACAATTTCAAATATATCCTCAACTGTTTCTGTTTGGATATATAACATCTTGTTTAGGTCAACACCAATAGCCCCTAAAAACTGTTCATTGATAGCATTTTCAGTATCTATGAATATAGCCAATCCATCTTTTTTTTGAGTATTTGCCAAAAGATGTGCAGCTACCAATGATTTACCAGAAGCTTCAAGTCCAGTGATTTCTGTTATCCTACCAACTGGTATACCACCGTGCTTTCGATTAGAAATAGCCAAATCCAACATAGATGACCCAGTAGAAATCCATTCAGTTAAATCAGTTGGAGTTTCTTCCATCCCATCCAAAAAGAAAGCAGTCTTGTAATCCTTAAATTTCTTATTGATAGAGTCGGCTATAACTTGTGTTAAATCATCACGTTTGCTCATCGGCATCTTCCCATTTTGAAATTTGATTGATGTTCTTTAAAACGTGAGTAATGATATCACTAATGGTATCGTTGAATTGTCCACGTTTTTGCAATTCACCTGCCAAAGTTTTGATAGGTGATTCTACATTTTTAGAAATGTATTTTTTACCGTCAGATGTAATTTTCATAATTAAGAATTAAATAGGTCATCAAATGCTGAATCTAAATCATCGGTTTTAGTAACCGAACTGGTTTCTTTGTTTTCAGATTGAACTTGTTCATCGACAACTTCATCTTGATTGATGTACATTTCAAGAGCATTCTTTAGTTCATCATAAGAACGTTTTTCAAACACATCAAAGAAATTACTTTGTTGATTCAACACCATATCAGCAATAGCCTTATCTTCAGTTGCTGGGGTTGGATTTGGTTTAATCATAATAGATGTTTTTGGATAGTTAGCACCTTCGGCTGGTACGTAAGTAACAACCACATCTCTACCATTTCTCAAGTCTGTGATATCACCATAGTCGGGGTCAACGATATAGTTGAGCAATTCTTGATAAACAGTTTTACCGAATCCCCAAAGTTTAACACCCTCACTTTCCTTACCACGAACCAATACAGGAACATAAATTCTCATTTTTGGTTCTAGTTTACGACCAAGTTGCCAATCTTCCTTAACACCAGTTGATTTCAACTGTTCGGAAAATTCAACAATAGGATCTGATTCTCCATAGGTTTGTGGAGATAGGTAAGTCTTTCTACCCAAATTGTAATGGAAATAACCTTCAATGAACGGGTTTTCCTTATTGAATTGATAAGGTACAATTCGGATTTGGTTTTTACCAGTTTCAGGTTTCCAAATAAAATCACTTTTCTTTGAAGTTGATTTTTGTAAGTTGTTTAGTTTGTTTCTAATTGAATCTAAATCTAGCGACATAATTTTAAATTTTAAGTTTTTAATGATGTTTGTAAATATAAGAATTGTTATTCAGAAATCAAAATTTTATTTTGAATTTTTTGATATTGTATTAAAGATTGTTCTTTCATTTTTGCTTCAACCATTACATCGATGTCATACCCATAATCATTGATTGGACCCATTATGTAATCGCTATGAGCTTG
>JGI10211J14876_10000156_pt1 | contig 26752 bp, 23 predicted proteins | sample Etolagsediment_FD_14876 | JGI IMG/M metagenome (IMG submission 14876)
GGATTTNGTCACTTTCGACACATATATCACATTGTCCAACAATATATTTAAGAGTTGTGTTTTTATGTAATCTGTCGATTCTGTATCCCCTCCCTAAAGGAAGGGTTTTAGAATCGCATTTCTGATAAATCTTCTAAGTTTGACTTACCAAAATTTGGCAAAATACTTATAGATTATCCTTAATACAGACTGTCGGGTAAAAGAATGAAAAAATACAGGTTCGAGATACAGACGTTGATTACGGTAGAGGTCGAAGCCGAAAATATATCTGACGCTAGAATACTGGTAATTGACAACCTCTACAGCGGTGACTATGACAACGAGTTGAGCAATGACCCGTATGTATCCGATGGTGATGAGACCAATGATTGACATTGTTATCATCAGCTATAGCGGTGGCGAGCTCCTGGAAAAGGCCGTTAAATCATTGGTAACGATACCAATCGACACGGAGATTAACATCATAGTTCAACAGGAGAAACAGAGTATCCCAAAGAACGTAAACGCGGGGTTCGAACAGGTAAAGTCCGACTGGTTCGTATTGTTCAACGACGACTGGGAGGCGATACAGGAAAACTGGCTTGACAACCTTCTCGTGCATGCAGAACCGAAGTCCAATATAGGTTTCATATCATGCCGTGTCAGGTTCGACAACGGGTTATTGAACCATAGAGGATACAAGATTTCGAGTAACGGCATCGTCGGAAACCTTGGCCGGAACGAGCCTGATGCAGTACTTGAGGACACGCCCATCCACTATGCACATCCTATCCTTATCAACAGTCAGGCGTTCAGAGAGCTTGGCGGGTATGACAACGCGTTCAGGGGCTCGCAGTTTGCGGATATAGACTTTGTCTACAGGACATGTAAGGCAGGCTATCAGATATTCTTTGCAGGCTCCGTTCCTATACTACACCATTACAATGAGAACAAATCTACCAATGCAATACGTGAACAGAACAAGAAACGGAACAGTGACCTGTTCAGGAAGAAGCACGGCTTTGGCAGGAAAATGGGATACCTTGCAAAGAAACCAATTAGTAAGAGGAAGGTAAGATAATGAACACGGTTGAGAAGGTCAATGCATTGGCGGAAGCGTTTATGAAGAATAGTAAATACGTATCCATATATGATAACGTTCTGGAAAAAGTGGCCGATGCAATGAAGAAAGAGGGTAAGAATACGTTCCCGAGATTAAAGGGTCAGGATAATTTCGATACGGACATGATAATCAAGATAGAGCTAATGGCGTGCAGTATCAACTATTGTTTCTGGTACGGCAGGTCAGGTATGTATCCGGCAGAAGGCGGCTCGAACATATTGTATCAGGTCATACGTGAGAACGTGTCTACGCATTCACCGTTCATCAACGAGATTGAGGTATACAACATCATCAGAGAGCTTGCGATAAGACGGTTCCCTATGATTGAAGAAAGAAAACGCCACCTTCACGAGGCACGGCACGTCTTTGTTACGAAGCCGTTCATTGGCGACAGAACGGCCTCGGACATGGTCGAGCATCTGGTCAAAGGGTCGGCAGGGTTCGCATCCGATATGTTCCTGAAACGTGCCGTATTATTCCCTATACAACTACATCGACGCCTCGGGCTGTTCGAAGACGATATGATGGATTTGTTCGTACCGTCTGACTATCAGGTGCCGAAGGTTCTCAATGAGTGGGGCGCCATTAATTATCATTCATCCTTGAAGTCGTCAATTGACAATAATGTGCTCATACCGAAGGGCTCGTTGGAAGAATGTGAGATACGGTCGGCTACGATAATAGCGTGCAGGAAACTATCCGAATTAACAGGGTGGACACCATCTGAAATCGATGCATGGTTGTGGTTGCGGCGGAAAGATTTCAATGGTCCGCATCACCTCACGATTACCACAGATTACTGACCAACAAACTTTATATACTATATATCATATAGTTTATGATGGTGATAGGACTCGGCGACAGGTATCCTATCGGGCCAATTACATTTCGTTCAAAAGTGGTTTATCATGATGGAAAAGAGGTTTGATTGCATTGCGTTGCACTTCACGGATGAGTGTGACATGAAATGTCCGTTCTGTTATCGGAGAACCGAAGGTTCGATAGTGAATACTAATCGTTCAAAACGTAAGGCCAGCTCCTTTTTCATCGATTTGATTCCGTATCTTGCGAAGTATACGAATCAGATAGCATTGGGCGGTGGCGAGCCGTTTACGAACATAGATTTTATCAGGGAATTTTCGGCACAGGCGCATGCCGCAGGATTGATTACGAACATCACGACAAACGGCAGGATTCTCAGTAGTAGACCGGCAGAGGATTGGAAGGACATTTTGCGATACGTTACACTTATATCGATTTCATTCGATACATACAAATCACAGACGTTCGACGACCTCATTAGATTATCCATATTTAGCTTGACATTAAAGGATTTGGCCGACGTTAAGGTAGGTATAAACCTGTTGGTCGACGATAATATGCTCAAGCAGGGTTTGTTCCATAAAGCCGTTATCATGTTCCTTGAGATACTCGGCCTTGACAGGGTGTTCGCATTGTACCCGAAGAACGTGCCGTTGGGCACGGACATCCTGCAATACAGGGACGATTATCTCGGCCTGCAACTATGTACGGACAGGTTCTATGTTGACGACCTTACGGGCAAGATATTGACAGAGGGTAAATATTACAAATGGAACACGCCATGCCATTACGGCAAGCTATTATCGATTGACGAGGTAGGTGGCGTATCGGGTTGTTCGTTTGATAAGGATTACACGATGATGCTCAATAAACCGAGTGACCTGTTGAACATTGACAACATACAGTTCGAACCACGTTTCGAGTGCCCGTATTACGTTAATTATGGTAAGGGCAGCCTATGGAACGATGTTCATAAGGACATCAATGACAAACGCATCAAGATTGATTCGAAACGTATAGACGATTTTATGAAAAGATGGAAGGGGTTGAAAAGGAATGGACAGAGTTAAGATATTTATAGACACGGAGTTCACGGGTTTGTATAAGGAATGTGACTTATTGTCAATCGGTATGGTTTCGGATACGGGTAGAGAGTTCTATGCGGAAACCGATGAATACGTGCATCTCAGTGATTGGGTTCTTGAGAACGTTGTGCCGAACCTCAAGTTCGCTGACGTTAAGGAGAAACTCGCGAAAGGTAGTTTTCTACATGACGACCTTGTAGAGGTCAAGTTACGTAGGGACTACCTTGCGGTCGTGATACACGATTGGCTCGAAACGTTCGGTCCAGTGGAGATTTGGTCGGATGTCCTCGCATACGATTGGGTATTGTTCGGCAATTTATTCGAGCGACACATGACCGAGATATTCGAGGAGGACGAAAGGGAGATAGATAAGAGCGTTCCTGATTTGATGGTGCAGTTACCGGAGAATGTTTACTATATCCCGTTCGATATTGCTACATTGATGAAGATTAAAGGCGTTGACCCTGACGTTAACAGAGAGGACTTTGTTAAGATACCGAAGAAGGATAGACTAAAACACAATGCGTTGTTCGATGCGAAGGTCATCAAGATGTGTTATGATAAATTGATGAGGATGGAGTAGAATGGGCAACCAGATAATCAAGCAGCCGAACGGTCTTTATTGTGTATTTTCGAGTGTCGTTGATAATGTTATTTTATACAATGCGAAACCAGAAGATATATTACAAATGTGGGTCAAGGATTACGAGGAGGATACCCGTCGACATCTTGATAAGATTATTAGAAAACTGGATGAAGGCGGTAAACCATATTACCAGTTCACGAAAACGTATGACGATATGCTCGATTGTATAGAGACGGTTCACAGCAAGAAAATGAAAGATAAGGTGAAAAACTCAATAGAGAACGGGGAGGAATGTGATTGGTAGAAGAACCGAAATTAAAGAGGCAGTGTGCGTAGTGTAACCATATAATCGAATCCGATGATGACGATGTAATGTTAAAACAGGAGGTTTCTAAAAATGAATGAACAAGATCGGGAACGATACATAAAACTGATTCTTTTGTCTGATAATCTGATGGCCATAAAGAAATATGAAAAAAAACTTGAAATAGAATATCAAAATATGGTTGATGAAATGATGCCAGAGATTTGGGAAAATTTCGCTAACGATGTGAAATGGGAAACCCATGAGAATTTTCATAAAGGATGCGATATATGCCAAGGCCACACTGTGGAAGATGTCAGGGAAGCGTTGATGATTGACTTAAAATTGATGATGGTGAACGTACCTTCGAAAAGATAAAATATTATCAATATTATACCCACAGATGATAGATAAAGAACTTCATGGAAGTGAATAAAAATGCTATCTTTTAATCATGAACATAAAGCGGTATCAAGAATGACTTGTAGTCATTGTCATCAATCGCATGAAAGATGTTATGTATGCGGAAAGAAATTCAAAGAAGGATGTAAGATTACTTGTGAAGTAAGTACAAACGGTTTCGTTGAGTTCTGGATGTATGTACTCTTTGGAAGGATTGATGAATCAATACACTTATGTTATAATTGCGATAAAAAATCAAGAAAAATTTGGAGGAATATACGGTGTTCTACAGAATCAGATTATTAATAAAAGAAATGCCTAAATATAGAATTATAACATGCAAATGCAAACATAAGATAAAAACAGGAAATAGAGTTATAGTAGTAGATTGCCCCAATTGTGGGAATGAAATATAATAGAAAGTCTTCAGGTTGGTCAAGATGCAGAGAACGTGGACACAGGAAGAGATTGAGATATGACCGCAATATTACTCACAGGCGATTTCCATTACGGGTTCGACGAATACACACACGACGTACTAGATAGTTTCCTGACGGATATATCCTTCGAACCGTTCGACATCATGATAATTGCAGGCGATGTCATATCGCATTTACAGAGTCAGTGGCCTGACATACTTGGTATGATACGCAGATATATCAATCAACCGATTCTTATTGTCCTCGGCAACCATGATTACTGGGACAAAAAACGTCATTGGGATTTTTTCAGGATACGCAGCAAACAGTTGAAATTATTCAAGGATTATAATATACACTACCTTGAGAACGACGGCCCCTACGAAACCGATGATTTAATCATATACGGTTTTGATGGCTGGTATGGCTCAGGATTTCCGCCGTCTGCCGATTGTTATCATATATCCAAGCGTATCGAGGGTGTCCAGTTCAATGATTGGTTCTATTACAAGGCCAGGAACAAACTCGACAGCATACCCGAAAAGGGCAATAAGAGACAGATAGTCGTTACACATTTCGAGCCGAATGACCAGCCTATGGGCGCATCAACGCAATGGCTTGACACATTAAAAGATAAATGCGATGTCCTGTGTACAGGGCATACACATAGAAAGAACGACTTCATGCATAATAATATGCGTGTCCTGAACGCAGGTTCGGAATATAATGACCCTAGGTTGATGATATTCAAAGAGGGTGAAAAACAGGAGGTAGACAATCATGACAGAAATTGATTTCACAAAGATTGCGGAGATTATGTGTGAACATGGTATAACGGTGTCCGTTGCGGAGTCCTGCACAGGCGGTCTGCTCGCAAAGAAACTAACGGATATACCAGGCGCCTCCAAATGGTTCAGAGGCGGTGTGGTCGCATACGATAATAATGTAAAGAAGTCGTTATTGAACATCTCCGAGTACATTATCAAGGATGAAGGACCGGTTAGCGAGACCGTTGCATCGTATATGGCGACAGGTATCGCAGAGAAGATGCATACGACGATTAGCGTTTCGACCACAGGCAACGCAGGCCCAACTACACAGGACGGTGAGGTTGGGGACGTATGGATTTCCGTGTCGGATACGTCAAGGGAACGCACAATACCGCTCTGTATGTCGCATTTCTTTCAATTTACAGGCGACAGAGAATCAGTTCGAAAGCAGGCAGCCGATATGGCAATGATTCTGCTTTCGGTTAGAATAATAGAGATTTACGATTGGAATAACCGATTAGAAGAAGGATGATAATATGAAGACAGGTAATAATATGATATTAAACCCGAACTGCAGTGAGCTGGTAACGCATATCGGTCCGAAGGATAAGGCCGATGTGGTAAATGCGTTGATAAAGATGAACGATAGAATAAGGGGATGGACACTGATTACCGAGGCATGGTATGGTGACGGCCGTTTTCAGATACGGTTGCCAAACGACGATATGGAGAACGCTATCAGGTTCGGCAAGGAAGATGAAGACGATGAAGACGAGGACATCCAGCCTGATATCGATTTTCTTGTCAAATACCATAAGATACCGAAGAAGGACATCAAGAAGTTCAGGAAAGATATGTGCTGGACAATCAAGTTGGTAAACGAGTTCGACGAGGACTATCGTATTGTAGACGACAGGAATAACTCGTTCACGTATCTGTCTATACATATGTTTGACGGTTACACGGACTACCACGGCCTGACAGCGCAGTGTTCACAGCATTGCTGCACATCCGAGTTTCCTGCGTTGCATGCGATACGAACGATATTCGGTACCGATTATCGTTCGTATGACGGCGGTAGCCCGGTGCCGTACGAATCATGGATGGGCAAGGATGCAAAGGCAACAGAGAAGCATATTGTCCTACCGGAGCCTGAACCAAAACCGAAGCCTGACACCAAGATTTCGTATGACGTGAAATCGAAGGTGGTCGAGACGAAAAAGGACGGTACCGTGATACTTGAGGTCAAGCGCGGTAAGCACAGGCACAGGATATCCGTTAGCCCGTCTGGAAGTGTAATAAAAACCGAAGAATAATGAACCTAATCGAGCTTGCCTTCACGCCACATCTTCTTGACGCCCGCCGCCTGACCCATCTTAATGCCGTGTTTCTTCGATACCTTGCCTACGGACAGACCATTCTTCAAATCGGCAAGGACGGCATCCCGGTTATAGTTAAGCCGACCCCCGTTTGATATGTTTTCACAAACCGTGTTGATGCATGCAACCTCGTATTCGTTCAGGCATACTATTACTTCCTCTGTAAACCCGCTTCGATGCTGTATCTTCGTCCAAATCTCGACGGCTCCGTCTTCATACCGTGTAAGGAAAAAACGTTGTTTCTGGTTTTCACCGATGAAAAAAGTATCGCCCATGGACAGCCTTCGATTATACTGAATATCCTGAATCTCACTCTGTTTCACAATCTTCTCAATCGTTTTTGTGTTATACGTGCGTGAAAGGTAATTGTTACCTATTCTGGCCATGTTCAAATCCCATCCTTGTTATCGTCTACTGGAATAACCGCGTTCTTCTCGACATTGAGCGATAAGAAAATGGCATAGAAGTCGGTGAGCACTCGCCTGTCGTCGGTCGCATCGACCCGTGACTTCATGGTTTCGAGTATCTTATAAAGGTCTGTCTTCATCTCATCTGTCGGCATACGTTTCAGGTAATCGCCAAGCGTATCGGTATCGCCGTTGGGATATTTTACAGACAACTTCTTCAAAATTAGCCGCACGTTCTTAACCATTTAAATACCAAAGGACTTTATATATATATTTATTTATATAATTTGTGTCGATTTTTGCCGGCGGTAACATAAAATAAATTTTTATTGAGTGCAAATAGTAATGTTTATAGGATTCCTTGCGATATTATGATATATAAAATCTTTAAATGTTTAAATAGTATAATAGATAATATTAGAATAACGAGGCTACATTATATGACCCTGTCACACAGAGAACTTGTCATAAATGATATTCTAAAACGCCTGAAAAAGGTCAATTCAGAGTCTGTTCATGACAATTATCAGGCAATTATATCAAAAGGCAAACACAGGAATTATCTGACACGCGGCAAGTACTACTCGATTCTATCCGAACTACAGAAGAAGGGTATAATCACACGCGACGATACGGTCATATCGTTAACAGATGCGGTCAGCCATCTCACGCATCGTGACATTCTCACACGGTTTATGATGAGTTGGCCAAACGATATAACGGACGGGTTGGGTTAAATGTCGAAGTTATTCGAATATACAGACTATGACATTCAAATGTCATTGGATTCCAGGAACGAAGCAAAGATACAGCTTGTCGGTGTCAGAGCAGATGGCGGCAAAGACATCCTGAAAGAGTTCGACGAAATGCCGTTTGGCAATATGGACGCCAATAACATAAGGGCATTCGCCGCAACGAAGGAAGAAAAACCCGAACCCGAAAAGAAGAAGGGTAGTCATACCGGAATTAAGATAGGAGGCGCTTTCCTGCTTGGTCTCGTGATAGGCGGCCTTGTCGTGTTCATTGTAATGAGAACCAAAGAGAAAAAGTTACTCGCAGCGCCACCGACACCGATGCCTGACCAGGAATATATACCGCAGCCAGAGCCGATTATGGTTAGGCCGGAGAACGAGATGTCTAACTGGATACACGATTACGATAACGATATTTTCACCAGGGGTGATTAAATAATCACCAAATATAAGAACGTGGGGTAAAACTATGAGCGAAACAGAAAGTGTGAATGCGGAAGATATTATGGGTAACATATTCGGCCACGACGAAAAAGTTCTTGACGATGAAGAACCAGACCTTTTCGGTAGCCTCGAAAAGATAATCAAGAACGATACCGCTGTCAATTTGGTAACGGCTCGGTTCGGCGCTGTCGATAAAGATAAGCTACGCTCCATTGCTCTTCCATTGTTGAATATTCTGAGAAATAGAGGTGTGGAGATTTTCAGCGCAGGCGATGAAAGCCGTGCAGCGAGAATAGAGTCAGGGTTTGGCGTGGCGGCTTCATACGCAAGCCTTGTAACCGAGTTTCTGCCGTTACTGCAAACGATATACGGATTTATGAAGGAGGGCAAGCAGGTACCGAACCTTGCGGACGAGGACTGGGATGATATGATGTTCGAGGAACATCTCCCGGAAGAACCGCAGATAAGTCAGGAAATAGACCCGAACTTCGTGGGGCCGCCTCCAGGTCAGATTTATTCAGGACAGAGCAACGTATCGCAGCCTCCGCCTCAGCGTAAAGACGGACTGACCATGGAATCTATCATGAGGAACCATATGAAAAAATATGGCTCGACAGGTCTGGGTAAGGTCAAGAAGGAACTTGAGAAGGACGGCCTTACAATCGACATGGAGATAAAAGAGGACACGTCGTCTGCTGACATATATGCCAGATACGACAAGCAGGGACCGTCATCCGATACGCCAAAACTGAAGAACATGACAATGAAGGACCTGGTGGAACGTCATCAGGCACAGTACGGCGATGAGGGCATGAGCAAGGTCATGGAAGAAATGGACAGGGCGGGACTCGATAACGACGGTATAGAGTTTGAAGACGAAGAGGGCGAAACGGTAGCCGCTGCCCAAGAAGTAGTCCACACTGACGAGACCGAGGACCAGCGACAGTTCTTCGATGACGACGACGATGCCGATGCGAAGGCCAATTTCCAGGACACCCGGGAAATGGCAAAAATTCGGCAAAAACTGTCGGATATGCCTCAAATATCTCGTGATTCATTATTTGACGAATAAATCCTATTAACAATACTGCATACGCAGAAACACAGGTTGTGGTTTAGATGCCAGAAAGTAAAAACGAAGTTCCGAACAAAATCGTGTTACGAAAACACATTGACTACACGATAGATTCCGAAGCAACATTGAACCTTGGCCGTACATTCGCAGGCCGTATAGACAACTTCTTTGGTAATATTGTAATAAAAGCCGGGGAGACAGATATAGACGGGCGTAAGGTCAGGGCAATCGCCACTTCAAAGGATAAGAACACAGTCGAGATACTGGTAGGCGATGCCGTATTGACATTACAGCTCAATATCAATCCGCTGGCAGATGCGGTCAATTCAATATTTGCAGACCTGTTCTGGGCAAACGCAGGCGTTATATCGGATTATGCATCGCAGGATGAGGTGCAGGGAAACCGTCACTATGCGTTAAAGGATATTACACCGATGAGCATTTCTCTAGTCCCGAAAGAATCCGGTAATATATATGACATTTACGAGTCAGCGCATAACGATGTTCGCAAGTTCATAATGGAACGCATAGGCGATTTGAAGATGTCATGGGAGGAAGCGTCTGGTGAAAGGGCGTTTCCAAGTGAGATAGACGAGACGTGGCTAAGGAACAGGTTTTTACAAACATCGGCATTTCTAGGCGAGGTATTTGCTTTTCCTGACGACCTGACCAGAGAGGTGTTTTTGTCTGCGTTCCTCGCCAGAGGCGGCTCGTGTTTACTATCCGGTATACCGGGAACCGGGAAGAGCGTTATAGGTGATGAGCCCGTTCTTGTCCGGGAGAATGGTATGGTTAAATCCGTGCTTATCGGTGAGTATATCAACGGTAAGATGGAACTTCCGCCATCCGGCAAAACAGATATACTTGTAAACAATGAAAATATAGAGGTGTTGACACTTGACAATAATAATAAGGTCAGGTGGCGTAAATTAAAGGCAATGAGTCGTCACCACTATAACAGAGATATTCTTAAAATCCGTACGAGGTCAGGACGCCTTATAAGCGCAACAGATGACCATAGTTTCGTCATACAAAAGAGCGGTGATATACTGGTAGTGGATGGAAATAATATAAAGAAAGGACAGGTAATCCCAGTCGTAAAAGAATGGCATACCGAACCAATATCAATCAGTTATTCCGATAATATATTATCCAGGACGGAGTTCATATATGGTAGTGATGTATCAGACGTGATGAATGATATAAAAGGATTAGGAGAAATCCCTACGCCTATCACAATGGGTGCAATAAACCAGTATATAAGCGGCAGAAGACCAACCCCCAACCAGGATAGAGTATACAGTAAATCTCATAAAGGACTGTCAATGCCAGAATGTATCAGGTTGGACGACAATCTTGGTTATGTCATAGGTTCATACCTCGCCGAGGGATATAAGAACAATAACGCATTGGTCATTTCGAACGATAACGAATATTTTATAGATAGGCTCGTCCATTCCTCCGAGCGGATAGGGTGTAATCCGCACATCTATCGGTATGATGGAAAATGTCCTAACGTTATACTGAACAACGATATATTTGCAACATATATTGGAGAAATATGCGGATTTGGTTCGGCAAACAAAACAATACCTGAATTTGCATATTCTGCACCAACAGAATTTGTCAGGTCGTTGTTGAGGTCATATTTTGACGGCGATGGATATGTTTCAGCAAAGGAAAACGCTGTATGCTCTACCACGAAATCCGAGGGTCTCGCCCACGGATTATCGGTACTTCTTTCCCGATTCGGAATTCCTGTATCTATAAGAGAAAAGAGAATAAGGAGCGGTAAATACAGTGGCAATGTCTACTATATTATAGTTGTATCTGCAAAGTTTGTGCCAAGTTTCAATTCCAAGATTGGTTTTGGAATATCGCACAAGAAGGACAAGGCGGAGCGGGTTTCAAGTACATATAACAATACTGATATGATTATAAACTTTGGAAACCTTTTAAAAGAGGCAGCGATGGATTGCGGTATCAATAACCCACCTCATTGCCAGACAAAGAGAGCGACCAAACGTCAGCGTATAGGTCGTACGCTTGCACTCAGATATGCCACTATGTTCGAATCAATCAACCCCGAATCCGAGAATGTAAAAAAATGGAGACGGCTCGTGGATTCTGATGTATTATGGGATGAGGTTGTAGCAATAGAACGTATGGAATATAATGATTATGTATATGATTTCGAGGTAGACAGTGACACAAACACGTTCGTAGCGGGTCGCGGGATGATGGTCGTTCATAATACGAAATTGACCGACCTTGCAACCGTATTGTTATTCAATGGATATGGATATGCAGGATACGAATACAAGGCACCTGTCCAAGATAGAGTTAGAAAGAAAGTCCCTAAATATATTTATACTGACCTATCTGGCATGCGTGAGGAAAAGGAAAAAATAAACATTATCACAGTGCCGCCTACTGCCGAGCAGATGAAGGGCAGGCAGTGGACGATACTTGAAAATATACCAACAACATCCGATACGGAGATTGTATCGTTCGAGCCTGACGATGACCAGATAAATGCGTTCATAGAGACCATGAAGAAAAAATACTCTAAACGCGATATCATTGACGATATAAACGCCATGAAATCAACCATCGGCTCGAACGAAAAGATTTGGATTGGTGGTTACAAGGGACCGAAGCATTCTCAGAAGTTCTCAATCAACAGAACCGGCACATATGCAAGGCGATGGAACGATGAGCGGTTCGACCAGAACCTGTTGAAGGGTAAAACAGGGTCAGAAGGCGGTATCCTGATGAACGATTACTATACAAAGAGCCTTCTGCGCAAGGTAGTCCTCAATGACAGTAGCAAGTGGTACGTTACAGACGTAGCGTATGACACTGCAAGATATCCCGACACCGGAGAGCGTGTCGATTGGGAGGAAGAACTTGCAATGGAAACGCACTATCTCGAGTTCGAGCCGCAACTCAACGAGCCGGGCGGCCTGAAGGAGCAGAGGTCAAAGGCGACATCGCCTGAAGACAAGGCAAAAATACAGGAAAAGATAGACAATATCGTGGCACTCAGGTCGCATATACACGACATGCGCAATCTACCGGAAGGCAAATGGCGTGACCCGGAAGACGGGTTCAAGACAGGCGAACGCGGTAAGGTTCCGGATGACGAGCTACGTAAGATACACAACCAATACAGTGAACTATACAATCTATTACAGATACTCATCAACGCAGTTCCAGGCACACGACCTCCGGTGTTCGAGGCACGGTCATATGATGATATCACAGACGAAATGAAACAGGACATGGGTCTCACAACGTGTTCCGAGAACAAATCGCCAGAGGACATCTTATATATGACAGAGATATCAATGGTACAAGACACGGACGATGTAGGAAGGCCGGTATCACAATATATTTTCAAACCGAGCCCGCAGGAGTTCGTAACAAAGCCCGGCAAGTTCCTGAATGAGTTTACTCGTGCCGATAAGGATTTCCAGGACCAGTTATTGTCACTGCTCGATAGACGCATGGTTGAATATCGAGGCGAACAGTTCAAGTCACCTGAGTTCGTATTATTCTGCGATAACAACCCGCACAAACTGTTAACATCTGAGATTGACTGGGCATTGTGGGACAGGATTGACATAGAAATATTCCTGAAAGGCGCAACACTCGGTACGAAGGACATGGTTTTGAACAGGAAGTTCGGCAGAGAAGATAAATTAATAGGCCGGACAAAGATGAAAATGTCGATGGAGAGCGAGCTCCTGACCCGTATCAGAAAGGCAGCGTATGACCTGAACGATTTTGAAGCGTCTCGTATATTCAGGGATAAGGGCATTATCAAGAAGGAGGAGGGCACCGTTCAGGGTGTCATCCCTATGCGTGTCCGTGAGCTTATGAAGATTTGGGAGTACGTCGATAAGGTCACGATACCGAAAGATGTTCTGAGATATACATTCTTACTGACGAGTACTCTTAACCAGGCATGGTATCTGCGCAAGACAGTGGTTAACCCGACAGGCGTTGCACAGGCACAAACAATCCAGTTTACTGCACCTGACAAGCAGCAGACAAACCTTGTTCCTAACGATTTCCAGCCGTATGGCAATGCCACACCTGATGTAAGTGGTGGAACAATGCCGTATCGTGAAACTATACTTGACTATTCAATGCTATCCTTTGCGGATATGTTCGAGTCAAAGAGTGTCACGATTAGCGGTGGAGGCCCTGACCAAGCAGCCGAACAGTTTCCATTAGGTGTTCACAGACCATGCGGCATAAGATACGTGATTTCATTATTGCGATTCGCAAAGGCGCTTGCATGGTACAGGCGCGGTCAGACAGAGGTAACCATAAAAGAGATAAATGATTTGTTCCCGAAATGCGGCAGTCACAGACTGAACGTGATGCCGTTCGGCGAGGAGCATCTGCCTGGCATCGCACCGTCGATGATGGAGTTGTACCCGAACATCCAGGATTTCCTTGAATACGGTATCCTGAAGACGTTCTGGGGCGATGACGGCGGTACATCACCATCCGAGAAGGCGCGTAGATATCTCGATTACTATTCCGACCTGGCATCCGTTGTAGACGCGGGATTCCTTGACATTAACAGTTGCCCGCCTGACAAACTTGACCAGGCGGCTGGCGGTCTATGCAAGATACAGGGATGCCATTCGCACGCCGACCTGTCCGACTGGCAGAACGACGTTATCATACTTGATATAATGAACGGTGTCGAGTTTGCAAAACGCAACTCGCCTGAGTATAAAAGACACTACCTGAAACGGCTCGACCAGATAATGGTGATAGCGGCAGGCAACTACTATCAAAGGTTCGTTAATGACGCAAAGACATATATCAAGGACTATGACCTGAACGAGGTACCGGGAGAAGAAGGCAAATACAACGTGCCGATGAAATTGTTTCCGAAGGATGCAAAGGAGTTCGCCAAAAGGCTTGACGGCCTGAACACCATCTTCACGGACGAAAACCTTCACCAGATAACACTAAGCCAGGACATGCTGGATGTCGGTATAATAGTACTTGAACGCTATGCTGGTATAGCCGACGGTTATGAACCAAAAATGTCGCCTGTTGATACGAAGGTTGTGAAGGATAAGCGTGACGAGCTCATCGAGGTAAAGGAGTTGTACGAGCTTGCATATAAAATTAACAAGCCTGACGATATTAATATGTATGGTACTGAGATTATGTCAAGGTTCAACAAGATAAAGAACTCTGACCCCGCAACCAAGCCAAACCCCGATTATACAATTGACCAAATCGAGGGCATGACAGTAGACGAGATAACATCGTTCATAGAGCATTATCTGAACGAGAAGGTTAACATAGATGCATTTATCGAGCTAAACCCGTCGGAATACATGATTGCAAACAAACCGTTGTTCGGCACGTTTGACATCAAATTCACGTCAGGCGGGACGGATGCATCCGGCAACGTAGTGCCGCAACAGAGATTTATCAGACTGACCCCGTCAACAATGAACGAACATCTATATTGGAGATATGTAAGGTATAACGAGCAACTGAACAAGAGGCCAACATTGACTGACGAGCAGAAGCTAAGCGGGTAGTGACATAGATGCTTGTAAAGGCCAGGAATACGGTTAGGTGTCCGGTTTGCGGCCTGCAAACATCGGATAAGATTTGTCCATTCAGTATCAGTGGCGACAATAACGGCAAAGGCCCGCTTGAGCATAAAACATATAATGGCGTGTATACGGGGCCTGAAAAGAATCCATACTGGGCAGAGGTATCCGGCAGGATAGGGCTCAGACTCGGCTGGACACAGAGTGAACTTAAAACAATCTTCGAGCGTGCAAAGAACGTTGCCAATTCTTCTGCAACATTAATCAGTAAACCCACCATTCCAGGCGAAACGGTTAACCGTGTGTTCCTTACGCCACAGCATCTATGGGGCCTTACCAAAGAAGAGATATTTGCGTTGTGTATAGTATATCTTTATGATGGCAAGGAATTTCCCAAATCACAATCAGCAATCGAGACGGCCTATCAAATATTTCCATTATACAACATAATGAACGACCAGTTACAGGTAAAGGTTATCAAATCATTTGCATTCATGCGCAACGTATATACCGTATCTACAAACGGAGACTCTGCATACAGGGACTTCAGAGCGGGTATAACCAGATTACTGATGCGCTGGATGATACCCGATTATTTTATCGAGTTCAGAGGTGCCGGTGCAGACGCAAGTGCGCCTGTTAGCGTTCAGAACGCAGAGCGTATGTATAACCTTCTACGAGTTAGACCAAGGTTCCCGCAATATGCGGCTATCGCCAACATGCCTGATATAAAGATTAGCGATACCATAAGGCATAAGGAGTATCGAAAACTGAAGGCCAGCTATGGCGTCCAGGGCTTTGAATACCTGTTCTCGCAGTTGTATTACCACGAGCTGCCTAACCAGACCGACCCTGCGTTGCAAAAGCGTATCTATGCCGATATTATGTGGCTAATGACCGAGTATGACGAATATGACGTGTTCGGGTTTCCGGGCTTTCTATTCCTTCCAGAGGACCGGCTATTACGCCTTGTATACCTGTTCGGTATTGCATCTATCCGTGCAATGCGCTCGGAGAACGCAGGGTTCAATTTCCTCGATAACCACAAAATATTGGTAAATGCCGTTTCACCGTTCGTGAAGAAGATTACGAACGATATTTGGCATGCAAGCGAGCACGATTTATGGGTCAAGGAATACATAACCAATAACGACATAATCAGGCAAGAATATTTCAGTGCCCACAAGAGACTGCCGGAATGGCGCATAGAACGTAACAGGCTCGAGGAATTATACAGACGTATCTGCGGTTATGACGGACCGCCGGTTGCCAAATCGCTCGTGTCCAACGTAGACATTACACCGGAAGAGGTAAGGTCATTGCAGGGCGGCTTTGATTATGCAAAAACACCACCTGAACAAATACCAATGCAGAACTTCAACCGGGCATTAGCGTTGATTGCCGATTACATCCGAGACCCGAGCCCGCTCCCGTTCAATATCAAGCCCAGATACGGCCTCGTCCTGTGCGAATCATGCAAGGAAATATCGTATGCATACTCGGATTCGGATTCATACATGGTAACAGGCTGTTTCAACCGGATAAGTCCTGACCACGGTATGCCGGACGCAAGAGGCAGCAAGCCTGTAGAGATAGTCACAAAATACCGGTGCCCGAGTTGCGGAGAAGAAGGCTGCCGTGAGATTAAGGCAATACTTGACCTACGATGTGAGCAGTGCAGCGTAGAGGGCAGTATGACACATTACAAGTTTACAGAGATATCGAAGGGCAATTTCAGGATGGGATGTATAGAGTACACTGTCCATTGCGATAATTGTGGTGCAGAAGGTTCACACGACGAGCTCATCGACAACGAATACAGGGAGTTACTGTTCGAAAACGATAAGCAGGGCGACATTATAAACCTCGGCAAGGTGGGTAGGGGTCGGCTTGGGCATGGCGAGCCAATGTTCAAGGTGGTATCCAAATCTGACGTTACAGATATGAAAACAATCGAGCATCCATACAACCTGAAATCACACCTTGAAATAGATAGGTCAACCCAGACAGGTAAGGTACCGTGTATCTACGAGATGGAGGAAAAATCCGATTCCATAATAGACGACGCAACCGATAAATGCTGCCAAAATATGCCAAGCGAGTGGGGTATAGGAAACGGCTCTCCGCCACAGTCGGAGGTAAGCCGTATCGACCCGACATCCCTTGAGCATGTAACGCGTGAGGTCGAGACTCTGAAAGATAATGACGGAACGATAACGAAAAGATACGAGTGTGAAAACCATAAAGAAACGGTACTGGCCGTGTTCAGAAACCTTAACATTGACCCAACATTGAACCCTCCGCGAATCCAGCGCGGTTCTATATATCTTGATAGTATATACAAACAAGATACGATATATAGTATTAACGACAAGACCGCACAAATCTCTGATAACAGATTTGACGCAACGAAAGAAATATCGAATATTCCGTTATCGATTGGCAATAACAAGGGCATTGCCCAGACCGACACCGAGCTCCTTGCGTCCATGCGTTACCCGAGACGACTAACAGAACCGGACACGCCAATCGCTGAGATTTCAACAGGAGACGCAATTCCGCTCAACCCTGACACCCGCCAGCAAATGCCACATGTTTTATACGACCCGACTGACAGGCTCGCATATAACATCCGTGACTTCTATTCGTTTGACCGTAAGGAATCCGAGATAGTAGCGCCAACGATTGACTGTCATCTCATATGTTCCAACTGGGCAATGCAGGACCTTATTAAATCCACGATGCCGTTCGAGAGACTGCCTGACACGTTTAGACAGACAATGCAAAAAAAACGTATCCGAAAATGGCAGATAAGCCGGAGCGTATCACATCTAATGCCGGCAAAGTCGATGCCGTTCATCCCGACGGTCACACCAAAAGAAAGGGTAAAACTGAAAAAGGGCAGAATCCGGGAAAAACATTTCAGGAGTCTCGTTGTCGTACATATAGACAGGTCAGGCTCCATGAGCAGTGGCGTCAAGGATATTCATTGTCCATACATCACAGACAGGGCAACCTGCCAAAGATGCGGTCCGCATGGATACACATGGTCAGGTAGCAGATGCATGAAAAGCCTGCAAGCAGACGAGGTAGCCAGGCGTATCCTTGTAGCCGTAATAAAGGACTGTCAGACACGCGGCGATAAAGTAATGATTTACGGGTATGACGGCTCTGTATATCCCATACAATCAACGCCAAGCGATGCATATGAAAAACTTATAACGACAGCCTTGTATGACCCTAGATTATCCGCGCGTGGCAGCACCGACCTACCCCAATCACTTAACACTATGTTAACAGACCTGGAAGGCGCTGTAGACATTGACAAGGTAATAACAATAGTTGTCACTGACGGTGACATCGGCGTATATTCGTTAATGAAACCATTGTCGAAGATACTTAAAAAATACGGCCCGGTATCAATGTATCAGGTTGAGGAATCGGAGGCCGAGTCGTTCAAGGAAGAGGAGCGGCAAATCAAGGCCGACCTTGAATCCAATTGCGACTGGAGCCCGGTCACAGACGGCAAATTGCGAATGCAGGCCGTGAAGATTACAGACGGTGGTCTCGAATTAATATCAGACCTTACCGAGGTATTGAACGAGGAGCTCGAGATTTAATCAATCCTCATACGCACATCCGACACCAATTTTATAGAACCGGCACACGTCGCAAGGACAAGATCCATACATGAAACTGGACTCAACCTTATCGCCCTGAAACTTTGCCTTGAATATAAAAAGTCTACCGCAGGTGCATAAGTAATTATTGAACACTATCGGCCTTTTCTCGTTATCCCAGTATATGGGACATTTAATTTTGGTCTCGGCCATCGTCATGGTCGATATGTCTACCATCATATGCCCGACCTCCTTGAAATGGTCGTACATTACGTATCTCAATATTACCTTCGGCAACTGCGTTAGCATTGTATACCTGTTATCATCTGTCAATATTATCTTGTCGCTATTGGCAAACATTTTATCCCCACTTTCTATCGTTCCTGATATATGCGTTGCACCCACGGCATATAAAATTATCCTTATCACGTCTCGACACGAGATGCAGATATTTCCTGTTCATGTTCGGGCATCCAATTATAATATACGCATTACCGTAGTATACAAAATGGTCGTCGTACATACCGATATCGAACACGACATCACAATCAATATCCGGCAACGGCTCGTCATTCATTATTATGTTCTGTATTTGTTCTTCACTAATCATGCCAGTTACCTGCCTTACGCACCTTCTGTTTATGAATCTTATCAAAGCCCTTATTAAACGTTGTCCGGCTCTTGTATGTAAACAGCCGGGACGTGTTTAGGCCGCCTTTGAGCCTACCCATATCCGATATTTGCCTACCCTTACAATCGTTCAACGACTTCCTGATTTGAAGCTCGTCTTCAGGCGTTAAATTTGTACCGATTACTCTAACATGATAACCGTTCCCCGAACTGCTTTTCCGTATCAGAACCTTATCGGTACCAAACCGTTCACGCAGACCGGTTACAGCGTCTTCGAAGAACTCCATATTACCGGACTCTACCTTCTCAACGTTGCATTCCGGGCACTTACCAGGCTCTTCCGATTTTGCACGGCATTCAGGACACCTGTAATAAAAATCGAAATCAAGACCAATCTCTATTTTAATCCCTCTCCCAATTATCGTCCTCGTTCTCATCCTTCTTGCATACATACAGCAATTCGGTATCGAACTCGTACTTATCTCCGACGTAAGGCAGAGTAACAGTTTTAAATGTAAAGCCAGCCTTCTTCATGGACTCCAGTAGTGTATCCTTCACGACCTCGATAACCTCTTTGAAATCTGCCGTACCAATGTTTGAAAGGCTGTCTCTAAGTGTTAGCCCACTAAGACCGATGTCGCTACTGAAGTTTTTATATATCGGCTTGTCATCCACTGTTATCTCACTGCACTTTTCGAGATGTTCATAGACAGATTCAATCCTTTTGAGTTGATTGTCCATTGCATCAATAAACATCACCTTGTCGGCTACCTCAACCTGCTTGCCTTCCCTGTTGTGAACAGCGCCAGTACTTTTATCCGACAGGTTTCCGACTAGCTTTGACAATCCAGTTAGCCCGTTTATACTGAGTAATATAATACGCTGCCATTCCTCGGAGTACTCGTCAACTTTGACCCACCTGTTCTCGGCTACCGCACTTTCTATGCGTTCGTCCTGTTCCTCGGTACCTGACGGTATAGCATCCGGGTCCGATAAATTATGGTCTTCCATTTCAGTTCACCCTTTTTAACTTTAATCCTAGCTTACCGTTATCATTGATGACAACTACATTAGATATTGCAGTCGGGAACGACATTGCATTTGTCACGTTCTCGTGCATACCGTAATTAACTGTCATATAAAGGACATTGTTATCAATATTGAACTCAAGATACTGCGGGTCAAGCCATGGCAGTTCCGTCCACACGACGTACTCGCCATTCATTGCCTTCACACGAAATACCTTTTTAATGTCAAGGTTGGTAATCTGGTGCATAATAGTCCGGCCAATCTCCTGCAATTTAGGGATACCGACTATTTCCTTTGGATTATCGTTCACGAGATGTATATCAACGCCCTTGTTGTCAAACTGGTCGTGCATCATCTGTATGTAGTACTCGTGCTGTTCGCGTTTTGCCATACAGAACGGGCACTCGTCAGTGTTTACCGGCTGTATCTTGTTAAGAATAACGTTCTTGACATGTATCCCATAACTCGACAATTCATTGTATGCCCGCAGTTCTTCACGCAGCGACATAAACTCAGCGGTAGACACAAGGTTGAACTGTGTAATCTCTGGGTCCGCCATTTTTTGTGCAATATGCTCAACACACCCAATCAAAGAATTCAATCGTTTATCGGTTGCGTCCTTTTTCCGACCTGTTATCAGGTCTTTCCATGCGGACAGGCTTTTAATGATACTCTTGATACTATCCATTGTTTCTTTCAACGTCTGAGGCAATCGTAGCATGTCAAGGGTATGCCCCGTGGGTGGCGTATCGACGATTATTACGTCATACTTCATATCATACAAAAAGGTAATCGCTCTGAACAAAGCCGCCATCTCTGTCGTGCCTGGCGCCCCGTTCTCAGGTAAAAACCTTTCAATATCGAACGTCTTTGCGTTCTTCTTTATGTATGTCCACAGTTTTTTATATTCGTACCTTCCGTCAACCTCTATTGCCCATAAATTATCTATTTCCTTGACTGGAATTACCTCACTACCAATAGGCATGTTCAGACTATCGCCGATTGACGCAGCAGGGTCAGTGGATACGAGAAGTGTATTGAACCCTTTACTAGCAAGCCATAACGCCATGCTAATCGATGATGTAGTCTTTCCTACGCCACCTTTACCGTTCACAAAAACCAGTCTTGCCGAGCTCATTTTTAAGACCTCATTAACCAAATGATTGTATCTTTACAGGGTATATACATGAGGAGGCTTAAATATATTATCACTCCTGATTATAACATTTATATACGATAATAATAGATATACTAATAAGAAGATGAATAATATGAACACGGATACAGGATTGGTTTGCCCGCAGGGCTCTGTCAACATCGTAGGCCACTGTATCGACATGAAAAAACCTGTTCTTCTAATTACAGCCGCTGCGGTTGCCGGCGTAATAGCATTATTCATGATTCACAATAGAACAGAAAAATATTCGGCTAATGAAATTGCAAAGGGGATGGACGCATGCCCGCCTACCGATGACGAGGGTCTGCCGAGAATCGACCCTGAAGGGCTTGATATTCTCGAGGATTGCCTTTCAAAGATTCCGCAAACGAAAACATTGCACACGATAGACGGAGAATACACACCTGAAAGAAGAGCATTACATAAGAAAATCATTGACAAAGAGCTTGATATTAACAAGGAATGCATCGAGAGAACGCAGCCGATTGCAATATTCACGGGCGGCGTGTTCGGTGCTGGCAAATCAACGTTCCTTCGCAAATACACGCCGTGGTTATCGAGCCCAAAGGTATTCATGATTGACGCTGACAAGATACGAACCATGCTACCCGAGTATCGGGGCTGGAACGCAACGGTTACCGTTGACGAGACGAAAGACATTGTAATGGAACTGCTCGACACGATTGGTAAGCCGTGCATGTACGATTTATTGTACGACGGCACGATGAAGAACCCTTACAAGTATATCCCGTTGATAGAGAAGTTGCGTGAGATGGGTTACAAGGTTTTCATTATTTATCTCAGTATTCCGCCGCACGAATCGTGGGTCCGCACCATGAAGCGATATAGATACGGTGACGAGCACCGATACGTCCCGAGAGGTGCGATTATAAAGGCCAACAAGGTCGGTATCAAGGGTTTCAGGAAGCTCAAGACGCTGGTAGACGGCTGGATAATGGCAAGCGGTCTTACGTCAGATATCATAGCGACAGGCGGCGAGGAAATACCGCTGGAGCGCTACTATTACAATCCAGACGATAAACAAATTTCGAGAAAGACATATTCGGCTAGTAAAAAAAAGCTTGAATCTATCTTCAATTGACTATGAGCAGAGGATAGTTGCCAAGCATAAAGTTCAAACTTTTAAATACGATAACGAATAATATATTACTATATACTCGATATGTTGGTAATATCATGTCCACAAGAGCCAATATCTACGTGTTCGATACCGAGTTCTCGCCTAAAGGCGAAGGCGTCTGGTTCTACCGGCACTCTGACGGTTATCCCGAGGGTGCAATGTGCGGTCTACTAAAGTTTCTTAAATGGGTAATAGACGGCAACATCCGTGATAACGTCGGCCAGGGAGCGCCATGGCTCATCGCAATCGGCATGGAAGAATACCATGGCGAGCGTACAAACAATACACGTAACCCGATTACGAGACCGGGTTCTGACGCATTCGGCGGGTGGAAGGTAGGTGCAATCGAGCTAACGACAGAGATGCATAGCGACATTGAATACTACTACGAGATTAACCTCACGGACAAGACTTTGACCGCTAACGAGGCAATCTTCGACCCGTATTACAACGGCAAGAAATATAGATGGAACCAGATTATGAAACAGAAAATACCGTTTAACGTTAACGATATAGAAACCAGGTTCAGAAAGAAGGAGTTGTTCAAGGTGACGCCTGATAACCTTAACGAATACATAGTCCAATATTGCGAGAACCAAACATTTTCTGCAAGTACAATTCCTGCAAATGATACCGGCTTTGCGGAAATTATGATGGGTTATCACGAGAAACAACCACCGAGACCAAAGTGCGTTCCGTGGTCAGACGACATACAATGGGAACAAAGGCTCTGCATAAAGGCGAGCACGTATAAACCATGGAAGATGTTCGACACCACCCCTGACACAAGCGGCGCCCCCGACCCGAACAAGTTCAAGGAAGAGTCATATATCGACAGCCCCGGCGGTCAGTTCAGGTACGCTAACCTTACATTGCCGAAGTACCAGAAGTTACCAATAATCACACCTGATTGTGACAAAGGAACAGTTGAGTTCGACGGCCCTGTCATTATCCCTGCGTTATACGAGAAGAAAAAGAACGATGACGGATACAGGCGTAACCCGTGGATGTCGATTACACCAAACGAGATAATGACATTGCAGCCAGGCACTGACCTTGCCGATGGCACAGTAATCATCGCTGGTCTCGGCCTCGGCGACCAGTTGATACGTGTCGCAAGAAAAGATAGTGTCGATAGCATTATACTTGTCGAGCTTTCACAGGAAATAGTTGATTGGTTATTGCCTATTTTGAAAGAGAAGGAACCGATACTGGATAAGAAGCTAACGAAGGTCATCATAGGCAACGCATATGATGAAATCCCTAAATTAACCGCTGACGTTGCGTTAATCGATATCTACCCAGGATATTCAGACCAGTCAGCGGATTATGCATACTTCGAGATGAACTCACCTAACATCAATAAGATTTGGTTATGGTCTACGGAACCCGATCTGAAGGAATGCTCCAGTTGCGGCGAACGTATAGAAGGCGATGAAGAGGAGTGCGTAGACTGCGGACAGACATTCTGTCCCGATTGTATAGTCTATTGTGAAGAATGCGGAAACCCGCTTTGCATAAATTGCGAGAGTTTCGGTGATGGCAAGTGCCCATATTGCCAGGACAGAGAAGAAAATGACGAAGAATACGGAGCCGGTAAATTGAAAAAGAAAATCACGAAGAAACGCGTATTGCTTGCATCAGGTATTGCAACGTTACTGATAGCCGGGTTCCTGACATATAACAGTGAATACATGCGGAGAAAGTTTGGCTGGGCGCCAATCTACAACCCGAGCAAGGCATATCACGAATACATGAAATGGCGAGAGGAACAATAAATGTATAGGATTAAAGACTTCATCACGGTCAAGGGTATGTATTACATTGACCGGGACGCGTTCGTGGAGAACATGAAAAACATCGTGGGAGTCGAAGTTCTGAATGTCATTGCCGATGACGATACATTACGGTTCGAGTTCACGTATAACACGCGTGACGAGGACTGGGGCGATATTTACGATACTTTCACAAACGGTATAATGGAATACGTTGCAGGCGTAGCCCACAGAAGCCCTGAAGGTTATACGCCTAACTGGAACATTACAGAGAATGGCACAGGTTTCATAGAGTTCGATAACAGCATTGTAAAACTAACATCGGACATACCTGAATACACAGAACAGTTCGTGTTGTCGGCTTATGGCAAGTCCGATTGTTCCGAGTTCAAGATAGGCGACAGGGTTGTCGATATATCATACGAGATAGGTCCTGATTACAGGCACAGGCCTGCAATTGTTTGGGAGATACGACCCGATATGATTGAAAAACAGGTAAAGATAAAGTTCGACCCGCCGATAACGGTCACGACATGGAACGGTAAGCCGCGGACAGTTCATTCGGTATGGGTACCGTGTCATCATCTACGACATGACATGCCGAGACACGCTGACGAGTTTATCCTGCATGCAAATGGGGATGAGGTTTTACGTAAGCCGTGGCGTGATTCCGAGTATGTCGAATTTGTTGACGAGGTACCGATTGAATGGTTGAAACAGTTCAGAGAGTTCGATAGAAGGAAACAACCGAAGCACTATGACAAATACCTTGACGAGGTCAAGGAGGACATTCGTATAAACGGTATCCGTGAGCCGTTGATACTGATAATCGGCCAGACCAACAGAAAAGTATGTCTCGGCGAGGGTAACCATCGGTTGAACGCTGCCGAGGAGCTCGGCTACGATACGGTGCCTGTCCGTGTTTCGAGGTATGAAGGCGGTCCGCATTGCGGTATCGAGGTCGATATGCCGGATGTCCCTGATGATTCATACTTCCCTGCGGACTCGAGGCCGACACATGTGTTCCCTGACCTACCTGGTTACGAGCCGCATCCGTACATCGTGTCGAGACGTGAAAGACGAAAGAAACTTGAATACGGTACAACTGTTGCGTGGTACTTCTATGGCAAAATATATGAACCCTGGATATTTAGTGAACGGAATACTTTCATTTTCGAACCGTTTGAAAAGAACGACAGAAAGAAGATGCTCGAGATATGGCACAAGTATCGGCTGCCTGTTGTAAAGATGATGGTCGCTGACGGCCTCGGCAATTACCCGAACACCGAAACCTCGGTTCACTGGGGACACTATGAAGCATGGCGTCCTGCAAATTCCAAAAAATACGTGATACAGTTCACCGCAGACGAAGAGAACGTCGTCTACCCGAGCGGGACACTGGTCAAGATGGCGGTATACCCGAGCAAATCAGAGATACCCGAATATACAGACAAGTTCGTGCTTTCGGCTCCAAAGGATTACATAGACGAGACCGAATGCCCGTGCTGTCATGACTTCGTGCCAATCGAGCCGCATGAGATACCGTTCTATGATTGGGAGCATACCGGCGATGACGAGTACGGGTATAGCTATTACGAAACGATGGCGACGCATACGCACGATTGCGGGTGCAAGTGGTCTGACACCTACGAGATGAGGGTCAGATACAAGGAAGATGAGCCCGAGATAACCATAACCAAAAGAGATATACTGACCGACCGGGAGCGTGTGCCCAAATATGCGGAGGAGTTTGTATTACACTCGCCGGAGCAGACGCCAACAGAGGTGTATGCCGATTCGATATCGACATTAGACCGCAGATACGCTGACGAGTACCACGGCATACGCGAACTCATGCATGAACAGAAAATAATCGTGTATCAGTTGCTCGAAGAATGGGATAAGAAAGGTTATATCAGGGAAGATTTTGTGAACTGGCGCGTCATGGACTTTGATGATATACTTGACCGGTATTACGACATAGTCGAAGGCAGTTCGGATAACGAATGGATAGACACGATAGTCGATAAGATGGACGAGAAGTTGCCGAAGGGCGATTATCTTACATGGACATGGTCAGGCGACGAAGATACGCCAATTTATCTGTACAAGTTAAGGATAAAACCGAGGCCTGAGCGCGTGTCGGATTTTGCAAAGGAGTTCCAGTTGCACGCTGGCAGATTGACAACGGATGAAAGGGCATTTGAAACAGTTATCCGTATGGACGTTAAGAAGT
>JGI10211J14876_10000157_pt1 | contig 26700 bp, 38 predicted proteins | sample Etolagsediment_FD_14876 | JGI IMG/M metagenome (IMG submission 14876)
CCGATCTGTCATCATCAAGCTTAAATAAATCAAAAACAAAGATCGTTCGATCCACGATTGTGGGGGAAGAGTCACACAGCTGAAGGAGACGTGGCTTGTGAAGCAATGGGTCCAAACCAGTCGTTTCAAAGTCCAAGCAAAGCTTTTTAACTCCCTGAAGATCAGAAATAGCTTTGTCAGCTTTTTCGTTCGTAGTGATGTAATGCAGTTGCATGAAAAAAGGGGCAGCTTGGCCGCCCCAGATACTAACTCACTTGCTCCGTTTGTTCCAAAACTTTGCGATGTAATTCAGAGGATCAGCCCACATCTCAGCTGTGTCCCGGCCACGCCCACTCAAAGAGCATTTGTAGACCTTGCGGCAAAGATGTGACTGAGTTCCGGTTAGCTCGCGATCGTTAGAACCGAAAGCTACATCCTCGGTCATCAGCACTAAACCACTCTTTACAAGGAAAGCCAAGCCATCTCGAAGAGCGGTGTAGATCGGAGAAGCGTGGAAAGAATCACACCGATCGACTTCGGGTGATTTGTTGAGCGGAATCCACTCTTCATCTACACGCTTGAACCCACGAAGAAGATCTGAATTAGGTGCTTTGATCAGCCACCAGTCGCTAAGGTAATTGACTTCATAAATCGCTATCTCACGAATAGTCTGATCGTTTCTCTCTTGAAGAGCGTGCAGGATCATGGCTGCTCCGACATGCTTAAGCGAAGGAGTACTCAGAATGGTGTGAAGCACATCCGTGGGCTCCATCGGGCTTACCTCGAGGGAAGTTATCCGCTTATCTCCGGTTTTGCGGTATGTGCGCTTGGATGGTGTCTTGACTCCCTCAATAGCCATCTTCGCTGCTAGTGCCGCGAGTGCAGGGTTCTTTTTTTGTACGCTTAAACTGAATAGTTTTTGACTGTCGATGTATCGAGCATCAATATGCTTAGATAGATCGATCTTGATTGTCGGCTCAGACTCTGAGGCTTGAAAAAGGGTAGTAGCTTCGGACTTGTCGAGCGTTAGCTCTCCGATGGAAAATTCGAAATGCATGAGGAAATGATTGCCACTAACAGAATGTATGGGATTGTTTGCTGTAAAGAAAGCCCCTTAGTGTTTTCTTTAGATTTGTTATTAAACATCGTAGATCGGCATTTCGCACGCATTTATTTTTAGTGCTTCAGTGAGCATGTGGTACATTTCAATTGCGATGGCTGCGTACTCTCCTACCTCAAGTCTTAAATGCTTCTTAGCTTCATCCACCGTCTCGCATCCCGTGGTTCGATACAGCGCTTCCTCCAACCTTAAACTGATGTCCCTTGATGCACCTCCATCACTGCAATAGATAACTACATTGAACAGTTTTGCTTGGGGGAGATAAACGATTTTGGAATCTCGATGTTCAAAGACCGAAACCCTTTCGGAATGAAAATCTGCGTAAAACTCGGTTAAGAGTATTTCATAAACAAACTGCAGGAGACTTGTCTTGTCTCCTGCGTAGTTGTAGTCTTTAGATATTTCTTGTACTTGATTTAACACTTCTGCGAGTCTGTAGGCCATGGAGTTGTTCAATGATCAGACTCTACTCATCTATGCTAGTTCTCTTAGTGATGTAAATCACATTAGAACTTTTTGGAAAAGCTCAGAAGAGGAAGCGTCGTCATCCGTGTCAACCAACTCTACCGAGTCGCTGAAAAGCTCCAAAGTTTTTGACTTAGAACCAAGACAAAATGAATTCCACTCAATTTTCTTATCATCTTTCCAGAGTGAGATTTTGCGAATGTATTGGTCAGGGACTTCAGCATTACCATCAGTAATCATTAAAATGTCTGCTTTGTCATCAATGTTTTTGTGGTACATAGCGTCCATAATTACATTGGCGAAAGAAGTGCCACCCCGTGTTTGCCACGAGGCAACAAAGTCAAGCAAATCCTTGTGATTCTTTTTACCAGGCTCAAGCTCAACCCGCTCCTGAATTTTGTTATCAAAGAGCACGATAGAAACCTTGCGGTTCTGCTTAAGTGATTCTTCAGCAACCACAAGAGCGATTGCTTTCGACCACGTCTCAAACTCACCAGCCATAGATCCCGAGATGTCCACGTACATCACTACGGGGCCACGATCTAGCTCCTTGGTTGGTGCTTCGTAGTCTTTAGTAAGGATAGTTTTCTGCGCGTACTTGAGTGCGAACAAAGCCTGACCTTCTTCCGTGGCGGCAAGTGCAATCTCAGAAGGGAATGCATTGATTACAGAGTCAGAGAACTTTGCGCCGACTATGTCACTATAGGAAGACTGTGATCGGCGGGCACGCTTGCGGTTGTTCCAAGCGCGGCGCATTGCACCGAGACGTCGAGCTAGAAGCAGGAGCTTACGGTTGCTCTTGAGCTTTTCAGCAAGATCTCTCTTCGACTTGAGATCAGAGTGCTCGCCATTGCCATCATTGTCGCCTGCAAGATCTGAAATCGCATCTTCGAGCTTCGATGCCTCAGCGTCAGCACGGTCCATTGCCTGCTGCACCTGGGGCCTGATTTGTTCTCTAGCTTTGCTCATGGCCTCTTCGATCTGCTTGCCCAGCTGCTTGCCCTGTTCCCTCAGCTCAGCTGCCTTCTGATCGTCTCCTGCTTTTTTGGCTTCGACATACTGCTTGCGGATCTCCTGCAGCTGATCAGCCATCTGACCCAAAGCAGAGGGATCAATCTGCTTCTCCTCAATTTGAACATCGATGATCTCGCTCAGTTTGTTGAGGATCACCACAGCGTTGTTACCTGCATTGAATTGATCGCCTATGCACCGTGGCGCGATCGATGCCCATGCTGGAGAGCTGACGATGTCCGTCATCAGTCCAGTCCAGAATGCATTCTCAGGCTTGTAACCAGCAGGGAGAGAAGGGTTCAATCCATCTTGCTGATCCCTGAAATACTGCTCTGCCTCATCGATCGAGACAATCGGCGTGATGTTGTCGCCTTGGTAAAGGTGCTCGAACAGCTCTTTTCCAAAGCGGCTTAGTTTTCTGATGTCATAACGATCGATCAAGTAGTTGCACCGTGGAGATGTATCGCGAACAAAGTCACCCCAAAGGAAGTCACAAAGAGCAGAGCACGCAAGAACCAGAGGCTCATTATCGGAGAGCCTCAGGACTTCATTCTGAAATTGGTTTGTCATGATCAGTTAGAAAGGTTTGCAATTGAACGAGCTACCAACTGCTTGTCATTTTCAATTTCCTGAGCAGTTTTTACAAAGCGTTGGCGGACTTCCATTGTCATCCGGCAGGTTGTATCTTCGAGCATCCCGTCAACCTTAGTGCTCAACTTGTTGAGATCCTCGTGGATCTTCCTGAACTTTTTAACTTGTTCGTTAACGTCAGCAAGAGTCTCGAACTTCTTTGAGTTGAATGCGTGGAACTCAGCCATCACACCAGAGGTAGCTCGCTTGATCTCCTTGTGGAGTTTGTCAGCCGTAGGAACCAACTGCTGAAGCACTTCTTTGATAACACTGATGTCGTCTGGTGTTTGGTACACGATGTGAATCAAAGTCTTGTGAAGGAACTCAGGGTAAATCTCTTTCTCACCCTGAACGATTGCGTAGCCTCTCAGAAATTTGAGGATCTGAACGCGACGACGATCGCTGATTGTGATGCCGCGAGTCGCAAGCATATCAATTACAGACGAGAAGACCTCAAGGAAGTTATCTGAAGGGAGAACCTCAGAGGCTTGACGCTGTAATTCTTCGAGATCAGCAAACGAAAGTGCAGACTCAACTTCAGGGCGCGGAGTGATACCCAGTGCCCAGTGATCAAGAATCTTCTTGCTTGTTGGTTTAGAGAGAAGTTCCACCGTGGGCCTGAACAGGAAGCGATCACAGAATGCTTGCAACGCTTCTTCAGAAGGGAAGGAGTTAGTTGCAGCGACAATCGATTGAATCGGTGTCTTAATTGTGTCTTTACCGTTGTTGAATGTTCTCTCGTTCAGGATGGTTAGCAGAGAGTTAAGAACGGCTGAGCTACCACGAAACAGCTCGTCCAGGAAAGCAACATTACTGCTTGGCAAGTAGCCTTCAACATCGCGAACGTATTCGTCTTTGAGCAGTCTGCTTACAGCTACTGGCCCGAACAGCTCAGAAGGGTCTGTTGTGGGAGAGAGCAGATAACCAAAGAATTTCGTATCTTTGAATCCGTTGCTAACCGAACGTACAAGTTCAGACTTACCAGTACCAGGAACGCCAAATAGAAAAGCGTTCTGTTTCGTGATGAGTGACGCCAGAAGTCCATCAACGATTGCTTCGCGCTCAAGGAAAGATTGATTGAGGGATGCGCGGAAGGATTGAAAATTCTTGAAGAGAGTGTTGTTCATTTGAATAAGGAGTAAAGGGAAGCAGAGTGACTCTAGAAATCACAGTCTTGCACGGAGCTTACAGGAAGCTCTCGCACTTCAGCAACTAGGTCATCAAGACTGACATTCGAGGCAGCGATAAGTTCACGACGTTTCTCAACGTGCTTTTGTAGATCTTTAATGCGTGTTGAATAAACCTTAACTTCAGTATCGACTTGAGCCATGAGAGCTTCAAGTTGTTCATCAGACTCAGCGTTGGTGATTGCACTCATCAAATCTTTGTAAGTTCCGCTGAGAGCAAGAGACTTCTGAAGAGACTCAACTCCTTTAGAGGAGTCACGTCTGTCAACAATCTGCTTGAACTCATCGCGCATCTCATTTTTGATCTCGCGATAACGCTGGAATGCACGATCTCGATCCTTTGGGTTGATCGCACCGTTCATTATCTTGCCGACTCTGAGAAGCTCGTTCGCAAGTTCCTTAGCTTTTTCAAGGCCAGGGACATGCTGTGAGATCAGTGAAAGATCTTGAGCAGCAATCTCCCAGGAGCCGCGACGTTTAGCTGAACCTGTCTGTCGTTCACCAACCTTGGAAGAAATACGAACATCGAGATCATCAATCAGCTCAGCACATTTCTCAAGCGCACGATCAGCGGCGGAATCCTGAGCAGCCTGATAAACCTCAGCAGTATTGGCAGCAGCCGTGGCAGCGATACGATCTTGAGAAGTTTCAGCTACCTCCATATCGACAGCGTGAGGGCCGACGACATAGACATCAATAGGAGACTCAAACTCTTTAGCTGTAGGGAACAGTTTTAAATAAGCTTCGCGCACTATTGCACGATCATTTAGATCCTCAAACAGAGGCTCTACGAATCTGTTGATAGTGTTAGTCCACTTAGCTAACTCTTCTGACCAGAGGTTGCGAAGGATGGCATTGTTCTCTGATGCTTTACCACGGATCTGTTTGATGAGATCCATTGCTTCATCGAAGTCCTCAGCGCACAAAAAATGAGTGTCACCGTTATGGATGCAATATTCATCGTAAAGATGACGCTGAAGAAGCCTCAGTTCGTCAAGACATTTCTTGAGCGAACCTGAGAGGTTTGGACGCACAGACATACTCTGCTGTTTTTGCAGAGTATCAATCACATCCTTTGGCAGTTGCAGATCTTCCATTTTGATCTGCGTGGTTTGGCGCACATTTGCGCTGATGGAGCAGGAGAGAAGGAAGACGTTGTTCATTTTTTGATACGAGTGAAAGCGGTAACGATTTTGTCAGTGGATTCGTGAATCTCCTGGCGAAGGAGAAGCTCCTCAATGAGAGCTTTGCGGCGAGCCTTGAGCACCTTCAGCTCAGTTTCGTGCTGCTGAATCCGTTCTTCAATCCGATCGAGTTTAGTGTGCTCGCTTGGTTTCTTGTAGATCTTCACCACGATGTTGGTGTTGATGTCCTCGAAGCGAAACTCTGAATCTTTGCCAGTGTAAAGACTGAGATCGAAACCTTCGCCGTCAGCAAGGATCAGATCCTTTGTGAGGTTTGTGCGGGCTGCTTCATACGTTATGCCGTAGCTGTCGTTAAGCTCGGTGAGAGCAGTGTCGCATTCGTCATACGCTTCAGCAGCGATGCGACCTTGAGAACGTAGATGAGATTGATTGAGGATCATGGTCAAAGTGGTGTTGGTGTCGTTAGCTCGTGGGCGCCCCACGGATCTAAATATAGATCATGGGGGTTCCCTTGTCAATTGGTTTGCTACGATATAACTTGGTGTGCATGGAAATCCAAATAAACTAATTTTAAAACTTTTTGTGTATAGGAGAATTCTTGACGAATTGTCGTTGTATTTGAACAATTTAACTTTGTGCATTGTGTTAAATAGCATTGGAATAGTTTAAATAGTGCTAACGAAGCGTCATTCCGTCAAAAATCAGCCTTATATCGCGAAGAGTTTAAAAAGATACGTTTGAGTTTCGATACGTACAACATAGTGCCATAGCACTATGTGAGTCCCTTGCATCCCTTAACGGTCGCGTCTTTGTTATAGCGTCCAGTCTCGGCATAAGTCTTAAGCGGCATCGATGTGGTTTGGCTAAAGATAATTTGCCCGATTCTCATGCCTGGCCAGAGAGGTAACTCATGAAGACGACGAGCGTTCTTTAACTCCAGAGTCAATACGCTTCCATGGAATCCAGGATCAATCCAACCAGCCAGCAAATGCTCAAAGCCAGCACGGGCAAGCGAAGACTTCAATGCGAACTGGCCGCATACATTTGAAGGCATGTTGAAAGTCTCAAGAGTTTGAGCCAAGATAAATTCATCAGGCATGAGAAGAAAAGGCTTCTCTTTTGAATAACTCGTAATCGAAAGAGGGTGAAGCTCCTTCTGTTCTTCAATTTCGATCAGGACGTTATCACCAAGACGAACATCTAAAGATGCTGGATTAACTAACTCAAGCTCAAAAGGTGTAACCATTCCTGCCTCAACGCAGAGTTTTTGAATGGCGTGATCTGGAAGGATCATTAATTTATTCTGGATTCAATTAAGAATACCAGCGTGGGCGAGATTACTCAGTCATTTGTGTATAAAGTTTTTGGCCCACAGGAGTTAAGAGGATTATGTTCTGACGGGGATCATCTTCGAGAGGTTGTGAACGAACTAAATTCATCTTTTCTAGTTGTTTTACATGCCTGGACACAGCTGACTTAGAGATGTTCAAATACTTTGGGACTTTCGCTTGCCGTGCTGCAAAGGCTTCAGAGTTGTAAAATCCGTGTTCGGCCACAAAGAAGAAGAGCGTGAGCGTGGCCACCGATGTTTCACGTGTACAATGCTCAAGGAAGATGTTTAATTCTTTGGAGGTGATCATGGACTTAAAGTTTGTAGATTACTTGAAGAGGAAAGCGCAGAAGCAAAATAGAATTAATAGGCAGTTTAAGAAAGATCGTGAGCAGTACAGAAAAGAATACTTAGCTAATGATTCTGCTTTCTATCGTCGCAAGCGAGATAGACGAAAGGAAATTAAGACCGCGCTCGAGATGGTTGTCGTCGGGACGCTGATCTTTATGTTGCTCTATGCGATGTTGAGCTTGTGAGATGTCGTCCTGTAGCTGAGTGATTTGATCCGTGGACATACCATTGAGTGTGAATTCAATGGCAGCCACGAGATCACGGACTGAGAGTTCCTTCATCAGATTCGAAGCAGTTTGGCGATGATTCGTGAGAACTTATTTCGTAACCCTGGTGCTTCATATGAGTCCAAGGTCACGAAGTTGTTTTTGCGGATGCGAAGTGATTGGATCATGCTTATTTATTGTCGATTAGTTTTTCGAAGTGTTCTTTGAACTGATCTCGAACTTCACAAACCATTTTGTAATTACTCATGCTGCCCTCCTGGATGTCTCTATTCTCGCTCTTTGTTGCGAACAGCAGCCACTGAGATGCGTGATCGGAAAGTGCGTTTTTGATGACCTGTAGTTCTTTCTCGTCAATTTCGAGATTGAATCTGGACTTTTCTGTGATTTTCATGAGTAGATAACGTGTTTGAGTTGTTGAATAGAGTGTGGTCCTGATCTGTAGTGAAAGTGCTTACTCACTGAAGTCAGTCATAGCAATGGGTTTGAGGTATTGGCAGGCGCTGGGATTTAGTCAATACTTGGCATACTCTTTTGTGCAGCGTCGAGAGATGTAGTAGTGAGCTGAATGATCAGCCATTTGATACTCTTGAAGCATCTTCATAGCTTCCTTGTGCGAGATAAACTCGTCGATGGTTTCGATTTCGTTGTGGTTTGTTCGGCGGTTGATGTAAGGCATTGATGACAGGATTTGATTAGTGGCAGTGGTAGGCTTTGGAACCAGCATGACAGCCATTGCGATCAGTTCCACCACTATGGGCGAGACCGGGAACTTCTGCCGCTTGATAGCAGCAAATGATGACGGCCAGAAAGGCCAGGAATGCTTTGATGTTCATGTTGTTAGGTGTGAACTGAGATAGTTTAGACTATTGTGTGAGCGGGCGCAAGGATTCAGATCTGATTGACGTAACGTGCGCCAGTGCCATGGGCCTCAACCCAGATATCAGCCTTATCACCTTCACAGAGTGCGCAGGTTGCACACTGAGCCTGACTGTTCTCTACTGTTGCCGGGCATTGCTTACCGTGGCTGCCCTGCTCACCTTTAGGGGTTACGCGGAACGTCTTCCAGCCGTGGGCAGACGCCTCGAGATAGTCCTGCAAACCATCACAGGATGCCTGCATGGCACCCCGTGCCCACTGTGCAAACGGTGCTCTCCACTGATGAGTGTATGCGGTGTGCCCTACAGAGTGTTCGTTAATGGTTGTGAATAGTGTCGGTGAGATTAATGCAGGATCACCGTAAGCACCCCACCTAATCTTGCGCCCTTGTAACATCTCAGGCGTCAAGTCTGACAGTTTGCCATAGCTGCCACGTTTGTATGCCTTCCAGATACTATTAGGTGCCTGGCCTACATTGACGTAGCATGAACGTGTGCCGTCAGGTTGTTTGCGATGCGGACAATCTCCGCACACACTGATGTCTTCACCCGTGGCAACTGCTGCGACAGGGTTAACATCGTCGCGCAAGATCCACACTTGAATCATGTCACCAGTCTTACGATTGGTGGTACTCATTGTCATAATGACGACAAACGGATTGCCGTCGATTGGTGATGTTCCGCGTTGCAGAATAAAGCCTTTAGGTTTGTTCATGGGTCAGTTAAAGGATTGCGATTTTGGTGGCAAGTGCATCCATAGCTGGCAAGGATGTGTCAAGTGCCACGTCTCGCCATTCGTTGTGTAGACAGGACAGAGAACAATCACGGTTCAAATCAAAGCTGGCGTGAAAGAACGCCAACGCATTGACGATCATGTATTGTTCTTCGTCAGTGATGACGATGTGGTGGTTGATGCGTGGTGTCATGAATGAAGTTGTTGGATTGAAGGTGGTTGTTGTTGGTAAATGTAGCTCTGTTCAGTTTGATCAGGCGTGCCGTTCATAGTTAAATGAATCAGCACTGCCCTGAATACAAAGCGAAAGAACACTTCTAGAAACTCAGTGATGATAAATGTCACTCGTAAGCTCCCAGTTTGAACTCAGAATGAAGCTGCTCAGCCAAAGTCTCAGCAGCATAATCACGCTCAGGTTTAGGGAATATGTCATTCCAAACTGTGCCCTTAGAACAACAGTCGATGACATATTGTTTAGCTGCTGGTGTCATCAGATAGCGACTGATGTAACCAATAGCACGATCGTGATCGTAAACACCTTGCTTGAATTTCTTGAGCAGTGTGTGAAGAACAGTGTTGTATGTTTCGCCGTCAAAGTTGACAGCGTAGAGATGCAATTCGTCTGCTGCGGTTGTGTCGATGGTGCGGTTCATGAGATTAGTGTGATGAAAAGGACTTGATTGTAGTTTGGAAAATCTACGCGAATGGTGTCACCATAATCATCGGTTTTGCCACGCATTCCAGTGAGCCCCATGGCTTCCTTAGCCTTGCGGACAATCCAAGGGCCAGAATAGTTGGCGTTGATGCTTACTTCTTCACGACAAACCCATGAATAGTTAGCCTCACCACCGAATGTGTCAGTTAATTCGAGTTGATAGCGGAGAATTGGTGTGCCCATGGTGATCAAGAATAGTAAGTGCCGACAATAACAGACTCATTATCCTCACAGAGTTTGATAACAAGTCCGCTGAAGTAAGAATCGTTTGAGTAACCATCCCACTTCCTAAGTTCATCGTTTTGTGTGTCACTACACTTCAGGAAGTCCTGAAGGTGGTGATACATTCCGCGATACTTAAAGAACCCAAAGTTACAAGCGAGATCCCCATCGTTCATCCAATCGTATTGATTGCGGATCTGTTTCTGTTCTGCCTCGGTGAAGTCGAAGATATACTTCAACTCCCGTGGTTGATGATTAGTTTTGATGGTGATCATTAGAAACCTCTGTTACGAATGTGTTGAGCCTTAGTTTAAGATTCGCGCCATGCTTTAGTCGAACGGTTGCTGATGTAATACGTTGCAGAATAATCAGTCATTTGATACTCGCTGAGCATCGCATTAGCTTCCTTAAAAGTAGGAAACTCATCGACAGTTTCCACACCCTGAGATGGGTGATTCACAGACTTGCGGTTGATGTAAAGCATGATCAGAAAGGAGTGACGTTTGTGTGTACTGCAAGTTGAGAATGACCGGCTTTAAGTGTTACCGGCTGGTCGATAAACTTATGGCGGATGTTGACATCGCCACTAATCCAACACTCGACAGCTTGAATGCGTCGAGCTGACACTTTCTTGTAGGAAACGTTGGACGAATAGATTAGTTCGCCCTGCACGAATTCACCATGAAAGTTGGTGAATCCAGGAACACGAACGTCATCGACAAACCTGAATAGTTCGCCGTTTTCGAGATGTTTGAGACGCAATTGTTGCGTGTGATGATACTTTGCAGTCATGATGAAGTTTCACCTGTTAAAGAACACAAATAGGCCACAAATAGTGACCAAACCTAGGCAGGGGATTCGATCCCCCGCGTCTCGCTTGAGCCTAGGTGTGAGATTGGCCGTTAGGACTGACTGAACCATAAAGCCCACAATTAGGAAGTACGCCAAACAGAAACACTTCGCGACTGTCAGAGTTAATCTGCTCAGCCATAGGTTTCATTTCAAGCAAAAGATCACGCACAGACTTAGATTGTCGGCACGATTCGATTGCAAACCACTTCCATTGTGCGTCCGTGAATAGATCACAAACGTCAGAATCTAGGTCGTCGTTAATGACAACGGGAGCACGATAAAGCATGGTGTTAATCAAAATCAAAGTGAATAAGAATCGCCACGAGAATCGACCAGATTGTCATAAATATCCTTGGCATTCTCAGTAAGTGATTCGTAACGAAGAAATGGACTCGGTTTGAAATACTCGAGCATCCGGCTCAAACGGTAATAAAAGTCTGAACCTTGGCCAGCGTGGTAATTAGTGAAGAACAAATAGTAAGCTTCACAAATGTCGAAACGATCGAAATACATAATTTCAGCGGAGTTTGGTGGACTTATGGGTGCGAGTTTGCATTGCAGCTTGACGTGCAATGGCTTGAAGTTGTGCAGCAGTCATGAAAATTCACCTGTGATGTACAAAAAAGAGGGTAATTACCCTCAGAGAGTGAGCCTGAATAACAGGAATCACTCTGGGAGAGAATCACGCAAAACGTGAAGATCATAAATGATCTATCTTAAATAAGACATAACCTATTTAATTGTCTGTTAAGTGTTACCTGGCTCCGCCACCCTACTAGAGGGATTTTGCCAGGATAACAAAAACAGTGGACAGAGCGCACTTAGTTAATCAATTGACACCAAGTGCGCGGATTCCGTCCAGAAATTGCGTCCAATCCAGTTTGGCCGTGGTTGAAAACCGTTGGCATCACTGAAGTTTGGATTGTCGCGTAACTGCATTAAACACAGGTACGCGAATGGTGACAGGTTGCACGCCCCCGAAACCGGTGGGACTTACAGACATAGTTAAGTTTGCACGTATCAGTTACAGGGTGAGATACAAGTCTCATCGTGCTGTAACCACATCGCCATACATTGCAGGCAAACTAGGTACAATTTAGTTAACTTGCACGCAATCTACAAAGTTAACTAACCAGTGCGCATCGAGAGCACATCCACGTTGGCCGCAAGTTAGTCTGGTTCGCATCAACCCTCGGCATTTAACTCGGGGCGAACGGACACTTGCAGGGATCCTAGGGCTTTCGGCCTAGGTCTCTGGCTACCTATGGAGGCAGTATCGACACGTCAGGGATCGGGCGAGAGAAAGCTAGCGGCGCGTGGCCAGGTTCGAACTCTCAGTTAAGCCCTGTCGGGTTATAGCTCCGGCCTCGTTCACCGGCTTGCCAATCCTACACCATTGGATGATCGTGATTGGGACGTTAGGGAGACAGTTTGGGAACTGTCAGGAGAGAGAGGATCGTTGCAGCAGCGCTGCACGTCCCTGATCTCCATGACCTAAAGGTAAATCCAAACGGCACCAGGTACAACTAAGAACTGGTTAAGGTTAGGTTAAGATCTGGTTAAGCTATTCACTGGGCGATCTTAAAAGTATTGTAAGACTAAGTGATATAAATAAAAACTAAAATATAATTATAAATAAATAGTATTAATTAATGATTGTTGATTGTTACTAATTAACAGTGACTAGATCGTGTAACTAATACGAATAAACTTAAACTAAAAAGTAAAATTAACTGCCCGCCCAGTTGGTTAATAATGCAAACTTAATCGTGATTAATTCTTGATAATTAACACATAGTATTTAACTAAGCCACGCCCCCACCCCCGCATCCGCACGCACGCGCATGATAGGACCGCAATTTTGTCGCTTTTTTTTAAATGCGCGGGCTTACCGACGTGGTGGGCGAGAAGGGTTTGGGTATCTTCCAGGTAAACTCAGCTTGGGGAGTTCGTGCATAGAGTTACACTAAGTGTTTGTAAGAGTCACGGCGTACTATTCGACCTACTGTTCTGATGCTTATTGAATACAGATCAGCAAGCTGTGCATAATTTAATTCAGAGTTTGCGTAAATATGTCTAATTTCAGCAACAGTTTCATCAGGTATAGTATTTGGGAAAGTCCCGTCTAAGTGTTTGTCGAGCGCGTTTTCACTTTGTGTGCCGTATCTAAGGTTCGAGACTTCATTACAAAGAGATCCACGCCGCCCGTGGAGGACAAACGGTTTCCCAGGAACAGGTTCTAAAAAATTTTTTGCGACAAGTAAATGAACCTTTGCTATCTTTAAGACACCATCTTTGCAGAGAGATACGTACTTGTACCCTCTGTTGTTACGAGCCTTTAAGATTTTGGGTTTATACGTGATGTCACACTCTGTTCCACGTCGCACACCGCGAATGGTTCTACCTAAGCTATAGACTCTTCCTAAGTCACTAACCTCATAGAGTCCTTCGTAGCCTTTTATAGGCACCCAGGTTTCAACCACGCCTCGAATATGTAAGTAGCAGTATAATAACTGAGCGGGGGTCTAGCAATCTGGAGGAATGCAGCAAACTCATAATTTGCCGAAGGCGAGTTCGATCCTCGCGACCCCTATTTAAAAAAATTTTTGGCGCGGAAAATTTGATTTAGAATTTGTTGAGGTTGTTTGTAGTAGCCACGTGGCTAAGAACGTTTTTTATACTCCAGAGAGTGAACCCATATCTGCCGGTGAGTTTATTTTTAGTGACAAATATCCTGTTAGTTCAGCAAACCAACCTTATTCTTTTGTGCCTTCTACGGAAGCGCAGCAGTTAGTAGATTTTATTCGTAGTACTAAAAATTTAAATATAGATATTCGGCCCAACAGTCTCGAAGCCCCTAAGGATTCTGCGGGTTACTACACACCTCTTAATCCTGAGGGTGGTCATTCGGACCTCGATAAACGAGTTATTCACTTAAATCCTAAAACAGGGAGTCTTTTTACCCTTGCTCATGAAGCAGGTCACGCGCTTGACCCAACTCTTCCCAAAGAAATGATGTCTGAAAGACAAGGCCAGGAAAACTTTGGTGAGATAATGAGTCCGTATTTTGATAATCCTGCTGAGTTTTTAGGTCAGTATTTAGCTACTCAAGGTCCTAGAGGCAGGCTTAGGGCTGAGTTAAAAGCTCAGAAGTATGCAGATGACTATTATAAATCTCAGGGTTTAGAAGATAACAGTAGTAAAGAAGATTTAGGGATGTACCCTATGCAATACATATTTAAAGGTACAGAGGCAGCCGAACGTGGTTTTACAGTCCCTAATATCCCTGAAAGTGCCTACGATAAATTTAATCCTGATTATTACGGTAGTGCTCAAGTTTTTGGCCCTAAGGGTTTTTCTCCTGTTATACGCGGTGATGCAAACACTATGGTAGACGTTAGGGATGATTATGCTCGCAGATTAATGAGTCTTGGTTTAAATAATGAGTATCAAACTGCGAGGCAAGCTCAACTTAAACGGGCTTTTGAGCTTACGGAGAAAACGTTAGGCGATGCAACTGAAGCTGGTAAGTTTATAGATAAGGATCCTTATTTAGATATTCAGGCATCTCGTTATCCTTACCCTGTTTCTTATTAAACACAAAAATGTCTGTTTTCTACACTGGCGCTACTGGAGTTGGCTCTGGTCCACATTTAGATTTTCGTATTTACGACCCAGAAGTCGGTGACTACATCGACCCGCGTGGTTTTGAGGATGTTTTGCGCGTTGGAGACAAGCCCTTAGTCGATCTGTATCGTCAAACCAGTGGATATGGCCCACGCGACACTGGTATCCCTGGAGCTTCGCGGTTTCACAAGGGTTTAGATTACGCCACGCCTGAAAATACGCCAGTTGAAGTCGTTGGAGGTCGTTATTTAACGACTTTTCGCGATAAAGGGGGCGGTATCATGTCCCAATATGCTTTTGAACGCAACGGAAAGACGTATGAGGCGCTTCTTTTGCATGGAAGCCCGAAAAATAAGGTTTTGAGTGGTGCTGCGGTGTCCAGTGCGAATCTTTCTGCACCTCCCACGCAAACGAGTACGCCATCATCGGAAAAACCCGCACCTGTTTGGGGATCTGAGTACCAGGGTGATGTGGCTCGGATCGATAATTACTCGACTAAGTCCGATGGATCGACTAGGTCCACTGTTTTGACTAACCTTTTAAGTGGTTTGATGGCTTCAGCGAAGGGAGCGTCTGATTTTAGTGGAACTGACCCAGCCCCTATATCTAGCGAGGACAGTGATACCAGTCGAATTGAACAAGCGTTAAGACAAGTGGTAAGTGAGAGAAAACAACGTCAAGCTAACCCCGTGGAAAAAGAGATTCAGCAAGCCGGTATTACTGAAACACAGAGGACTTCAAATATGATCGCTGAATTAGCACAGCAAGCGATGTCAAGCTTTAAACCTGGACGGTCTGTTTTATAATTAAGGCATATTGGTATAAAGGTTATGGCTCGCGTTCGCATGGCTGGCGAGAAAATGAAGAATCGCAGAGCCAAGCGCAATGAAATGCGTCAAGGCAACGAGCAAATGCCCGGTAGCGGTCCTCGTAAGGAAGCTGATACCGAAGGGTTTCGCAACATGATGATCGAAACCGGCGGTAACCAGATGATGGGTGTTCGCGCACCTCGCTAATTAAATGGAATTTCCACGCTGGTTAGATCCTCGTAGGATCTATCAAGATCCGAAGAGACTTCTAAATCCTCTTGGAGTACGAGGCGGTCTCCTTTATGGAGCTGCTGCGGATATTGTTGCAGATAAGTTAAATCTTCCTGATCCTATTCGCGGCGCTATGTATGGTGCATTGTCCGCACCCAATCCGGTTTTAATGCCTGTTGGCGCTTTGATCGGTGCGGATATGTATAACCCTGTAAATGCAGGGGAAGACGAAATGTTGAGAAAAGCGCGTGAGGAGGATCGAAAACTCCTTGAGCGTGGGATTCAGCCAGGTCAAGTTCCTACTGCAACTTTGTCTGAAACACCGCCAAGGCGGTCTGAAACGGATGTAGATGTAATCCCACCACGAGCAGCAAGGGAAACAGGTCCAGCCACTGTTGATACTCCAGTGCCTGTATCTTCCCCAGTTCCTGCAGTGGCCACGGGTGGGAACCCTATGAATGAAGTAGATGCTGTAGAACGTAATGCGGTCAGTGCATTAGATCGGGCGATGGCTCAGATGGGGCCAGTCGGAGGTTATGAAAGCATTAAAAGCGATCGACTCCGTGAGGCTCTTCGTGGCGCACAAGAAGATATCCTAAGAAAGAGGTTTGGCTAACTCTCCATTCAGGAGGGAAGTCTTTTTGTTGAGGGCACTCGTGGCAGTGTTCTTTTGTCAGTTTGTGTTGTTGGGCTTTAGTTTTATTAAATGTGCAAATGTAATAGAAACCAAGGAAGAAGCGACGATGGCAAACACATGTCCTAAGCTAGGAAGTCGCACGGAAAATTTGTTTGGGATCGCGACGGCGACAGTGTTAAGTTTGCTTGGGACTGGACGAAGAGAATAAAACCCAGGGCCAAAGTTAAGAACAGGTTAACAATGGGTAAAGGGACAGGGGGAGTGCAAAAAAGTGAAAGAAAAGAAGCCAATATATCAGGCGAGCTTGTGGATATTATTCTGTGGCAGAGCCGTTGAACTGATCTTCGTCGATGAGATAACTTGCCGGTAAACCGGCAGCCCGAATCATGTAGTTACACATTATGGCATTGAGTTTATATAGTTCCTCTGGTTGTATTCCCATGAGAACAGCCATTTTGTCCGAGTCACATAACAGAGGTCTATCTTCGTAGACAGAGCAACCCGGATGATCTCCCTCGGATATGAACTTTTCGCAGACTCCAAGTTCGTCGGTTTTATAGGGAAAAGTTTCCATCGCATATTTAAATGCAGGCTCCTGCTGGTTTTCGGTTTCTTTTAGCCACAAACCAACGGAACGGCAGCAGATGCCGCACTGGGTGCAAGGAAAACCCATAACTAGAACTTAACGATCAACTGCCAACCAGTGAATGCCGCCTTTTCCGCTGTGGCGAATGCATTTAGAGCCATATCGACTGCCCTACGGACATCGGGATGGGCGTAATCATCAAAAATTACAACGCCGCCAGACTTAACCAGAGGAACATACATGCAAACATCACGCGCAACAGAGGTAGAATCATGTGCCCCATCAATGTATAGGAGGTCAATCCATGGAAGGTCACCGTTTTCGAGGATAAGGTCTTTGTATACGAACTGTGAAAAACCCTTAAGTATTGAGACTTTGGCGGCATTTTTGGACTTCGCGATATTTCCGCGAGCTGTTAATTCAATATTCTCTAATTCTGGATAATTTTGAGGATTTTCGTGGTGCTCTTCGCTTCCAGTAAACGGATCGATAGAGATCAAGCGTGATTCGGGATGATCAAGGTAAAAATCACTCCAGAAACAGCTGGATGCGCCTTCGTAAACCCCGATTTCGACAATCTGACGTTTTTTGGAGGGATCTAAACGGAAAATTTCTAATTCTTCTCTCTCATTGACAATCGCTTCGGTATTAAGAAGGGCGTCATACCACCCTTGGTTAAACGTATAGCGATCGTCGAGTTTTTTCTTATTCTCAACAGTTACTGGGACCCCTTGAGGTTGACCTTGAGGAGCGTTTACCTTTACGTCTTCTGTTCCCAGCTGTTGCATAAGCTCTTTGAACTTGGAGGACATAAGAATTTAGAAGTTGCCAGTATAGTAGCAGCTTTTTCGGGGGTTGCAAAACAGTTTTGTATGCTGTATGCTTACTAAGTCACAAGAACAACACTATGACTTCCAACTTGGACCTAAAAGTCAACGGAAAACACATCATCGGTGCTGCCGCTGTTTGGAAAAGCCCCGAGCTTTTGAAAATCGTTATCGGAAATGTATGGAAAATCGTTCTCTTACTGATGCTCTTTAGCTTTTTCAACTCGTGGGCGGAAAAAGAAAAAAAATACAATGAAACTTATGCCGCCAAAAAGCAAGGATTTGAGCGGTTAGTTCAGAAGTGCAAGGTTTCTCAAATGGAGAAGCATGGCCGCTACGACACTGTCGCTTGCAAGAAATGGGCGAATGCTTACTACCCCGTATATGACATGTGAGGCAGGGGTTGTTACTTAGAGTTTTATAGCGCATACTGTGTCCGCAACACGCAAGACGTATGAACCCCAAAGAGGTGTGGTACAAATGCCCTCAGTGCCACAAAGCGTTTACGCTTAGAGGAGCCAAGTTAAAAAGTTGGTTAAATAAAAAGAGTAAGAAGGCATCGATGCCCGGACCCTTCTGTGGTTACGAGTGCTCAGGTAAACACAACATTAATAAAGCGAGGAAAGCAAAAAAGGCTAAAAGCGACTCAAAGAAGTAGTATTCTGCCACAAGGCTTTTGCCTTTAAGCCTGAGTGGCGGAATCGGTAGACGCGCCGGACTTAAAATCCGTTGACCCGCAAAGGTCGTGAGGGTTCAAGTCCCTCCTCAGGCACCAATCACTCAAAACTATGAAACAACATCGAGCCCAATCTGAGCTGGTTTGCGACAAATGTCACGAAGGCCGCTTAATCACTATTGAAACGACAAGGAATGTAAATGGTTCTGTCCGCCGCAGACGCCAATGCACCAATAGTGACTGCGGCCACAGAGAAACCACTATAGAGATCTCGCTCGAAGAATTTAAAAGTTTAGAAAGATCTCGTGAAGGCTTCTCTAAGTTTCAGAAGCTGGCGGGTGAATATTTTAATGCAAAAGACATGGGATTCATAGATAAGAAAGATCGAACACGTAGTGACTTTAAGTGTTACACCTGCGCTCACTGCAGTTTAAAGAAGCACAAACGAGTTTGTTCATTCGATCTCCCAGAGGCTTTTTCAGCTGATTCAGCTGATTGTAATCTTTACCAATACCAGTACAAAGACGGAATTAAAAAATTAGAAGTTGGTCTTTTAATGAAGTAGTATACTGACATAAACGTAAAAGCTATGAACTCAATTCCTGTTCTTGGCACAGCAATTGTCAATACCCCTTACTGGCTCCATAGGCTCTATATGTCCATCGATTATCCGGTGGACAATTTTGTTGTTTTCAATAACAACGGAAGGGGTCAGATCACCCACGAAGTTGAATTGATTAAAGAGATCCCAAATCGATTTGTCAAAAAGGTCCATGTTTGCCACCTCCCAGCGAACGTAGGTTGCTCTGGCGCGTGGAATCTAATTATTAAGTGCTTCATGAAGTCGCCTTGGTGGTTGATTAGTAACCACGACGTTATGTACGAACCAGGCTTCCTCGAAGAAATGGCAGAGGCTATGGCTGACCCTGAAGTGGGTACTGCTCATGGCTCTGGTGGTGGCTGGGACGTGTTCGCGATTAAAGATTGGATGATCATGCGTTATGGGTTATTTGACGAGCAACTTTACCCTGCGTATGTTGAGGACCTCGAAATGGGCATGAGGTTTATTAAGGACGATGTAAAACGAGTGCTATCTATGAAGTCAGGTTACTACCACGGAACTAAGAAAAACGACTACAGCGATGGTTCTCAGACTTGGCGCTCAGAACCTGCTATTGCTCAGGGTATACACCTCGCGCACGAATTAAATAAGAAGTACGTCACGATGAAGTGGGGTCCTGGCTGGCAAGCCCACGTGGATGAAGAAACGTACGATCATCCTTTTAACGAACCTTCATTCCCCAAAAGCTTTACAACCTATGATCTTGAGTTTGTGAGGAAAAAACATTTAGGGTTTTAATACCGAAAAACTGTTATAGTGCCACTATTCTGACATCGATTGATGAGCTTAACCGTTCGCCAGGTAATCGAAAGTCGTTGTCTGTCTCAGGATGATGATCCTGCAGTACAGAACTTTGACGAATACGGTTTGGTTACTCAGGCCGTTACTGTGGCAGCAGGAACTGACCTCTCTTATATAGATAATCCCTTTGCGAACGCTTTCCCTGGGGATCACTATAGAATTCTTGCTGGTCTGATGACTGTGCTTCGTCCGAAACGAATCGTAGATATTGGTACGCACTACGGCACCGGAACTAGAGTTATGCTCGACTTCGCCCCTAGGGCGAAAGTTGATACATTCGATGTTCTCAAGTGGAGCAGTTTTGAAAAAACTTATCTTGATGAACGAGATTTTGTTGGTAACGGAGGAAACTTAACTCAACATATTAGTGACCTCAGTGATGAAGCTGAATTTAATAAATTTTCTGCACTTCTAGGCCAGGCGGACTTCATAATGTGCGATGGTCCCAAGGACGATAAGTTTGAAGAAAAATTTTATTCTCTACTTAGTGGTATTAATATGGAGTACAAAACCCGCTGGCTGTTTCTTGATGATATTCGTTTTATGAGCGAACTCATCAACTGGCGTCGGATCCAAAATAAAAAGATTGATCTGACTTCGTTCGGCCACTTTAGCGGTACTGGCCTCGTGGATATTTGCGAAGGTCTTAACTTTCTCCAGTGAGATTATGCCCTTTTACTCTTCGCATCCATCTAAAGGAAGGCTGTTTAATAATCTAAGGAGCCTTCTAGAGGGTAAGGGGTTATCTTCTTTCGCATTAAGTAAAGCTGCAGATTTATCTCCGACCACCACAAGAAAGATTTATACCGACGAATCTTACATTCCGTCTCCTGATGTTCTCGAAAAAATATGTCTTTCGCTTGAGTGTCAGCCTGGCGACCTTTTGAACATAAGGAGTACAATGGAACCAGAAGTTGCGATGGTTTCTGGTGTTTTCTCCTGCTGATTATGAGTTAGCGGCACGTGTTCTCCAGATGCCTGTGCCTCGCACTCAGGCTGAAATGGCTGCTGCGACTCCGATGGTTGCTCGTTTCATGCGCGATTTCAGCCGTGGCGGCGCTGCTCCCATGCCTGGTATGGAGCCAGAAGGTCTCTATACCGGTGCAACTCACTCATTGAACGGCTACCCCGATGTGGACATGCCGATGGAGAAAGCCCAGCTGGCTTCCCGTCTCCGCACTGAGACAATGGACCCACGCATGGACGAGTATCTGATTGCTCTTCTGAGCCTTGTGGAGGGAAACCCCGAGATTGCGGATATGCTACTCGCGGTTCTGGAAAAGTTAGATACTCAGTCTGACGAGCATATGGATCGTCTTTCTTCTCAACGGCCTGCTGAGTTTGATACTCCGAACTTGGGTGCTAACTATTCAATGTTAAATGCACCTTGCTCTAACGGTATCGCGCCTTCTGAAGAGTATCAACCCTTAAGCTGATGGATAGAGCTAAACAACTTAAGGAACGTGACGTTCGACAGTTATCCCAAGATACACATCCTGGCGATTTTCTTCGTCGGTATTTATTATCTAACTTCCCTCAGACTGTGGCACATGCGTCAAAGTCTCAAAAAGAAGGGCTTATTCCTATGAATCAAGAGGATAATACTCTAAAATTGATGAAGAAGCCTCTTAGTGGCACTAAGTACGACAACCCTGGAGGGTTCTAATGGCAAGTAGTTTTGCGGGCGGCGCTCAAAAATTAGGGTATGACATGCTTCAGGACATCCTCCGCACGACTGGGGGCAAGGTAGATCCTGGAACTGCTTCTGTTATTAATCAACTTATCAGAAGCCAAGGTGATGATGCAGCGCGTATGGCTGCACAAGCTGCGACTAAAGGTATAGGACGCAAAGCTCTATTTGGGGGTCTTGGTACTGCAGTTGGATTGGGTGCTAATGTCGCAGCTCCAATTCTTGGTGAGTTAATCGCTGGAAATATTGGAAGTTCCAGAGATCCTCAGCTCCAAGGAACAGGTTCAAAATTCATGATTGGCCCTGGTGAACAGGCTAATTTCATGAACAGTATCTTTAAGGAGAATCAAAATCGACGTATTTTAAATAAAGTTTTTCCTGAATTGCAACTTGAAATGCTTGACCCCGATAGAGAGTTCCAAAAAGCCGTGGACCGCGTGAATATGCAGGCAGCTCAGGCCGGTGAGCGAGAGAGGGCTCTCCAGTTTGGTTTGCAGAACATCTCTGAAGAAGGCCAAAGTCAAAGGCAGGCTATGATGGGTTTAGGTACAGCTGGTCAAACTGCTGGAAAAGTCTTAGAAGAGGCGATTTCACGAGTTATCACTGACCCTGGAGCACAAGATCAAACAATCTTAGTCGAAGTCGGGAGGGCAGTCTGATGGAGGAAACCAAAGAAACCAATTTTCTTCTTGATTTTCTGAAAGGCTTGGGTCGCCTCGCGGGTCCCAACCTGTCTTATGGGCTTTCTTCTGACGACAAAAAAGGTCAATCAGATAAGCCAGAGCTGAGTTATGCTCCAGAACCACCTCGTAGGGAAGATGCTGATATAGAACCACCAAACCCTAACGATCCTTCAAACTATCCCGATGTTACTGCCGGTGGTCGCTTTCCGATCCCCGCTGTTGAAACCACTGGAAGCACTCAAGCACCAGGACCTTCACGAGAAGCAAGTGAAGCTGTTTTACGAGGCATTCCTTCGGATCTTCTCGACATACTGAAACAGACCACGTCTGAGGAAAGACGTAAATTCGAAGCAGATTTAAACTTACAGTTATACAAAGAAAAGCTAGCACTTTCAGAAGCAGCTGCTCTCGCTAAGAGCCGAGAGAAGAGCCAGCGGGAACTTGAGCTGGAAAACATCCGCTCGTGGAAAGAGATAGAAAAAGCACAAATTATGCGCGACACTCTTATGGCCACGCAACTCGCTCAAACTGCATACATTGCAGGGACGCCAAACGCGAATGTGCTATCCGCTTTAGGACCTTCGCAGCGGCAAGTCATGGCTGCATTCCAGCCTGGAAAATCTGTATTCCCAGGAGGAAGGTGATCTATGTCTCTTACTGGAATCTTAGGTGGGATTAGTGCTGTTGGATCAGCAGCAGGTGGTATCGGGAGTCTGATTAATTCCTTCGGTGGTGGTGGAGGTGGAGGAGTATCGCAACGACAGAATGACTTAATTAGAGACTCAGCTGAGGCGGCTGCTCAGAACGCAAAGGTTACTGCAGCTCAGCAGAATTACGCATTAGGTCTTGGTGCTCTTTTTGGTTCCCTTGGGCTCGAAGCAAGTCAACTTTCCTCTGGCCAATTAACTCAGTTAGCTTCTTCTGCTAACGATCTCAAAGCAAGAACTAATACTCAAGCTTCTGAAATTACAAACCTTTTTAAAGCAGGAAATTTATTAGCAACTCAACTTGCGAACAGTCGTATTGGAGTTGAATTAGCAGGACCAAATTTCTTAGCCCAAGCGGGTTCATCCGCTTTGACAGGCGAGAATGATCTTGCTAGAGGCTTAGCTACAACAAATTTTGGTATTCGTTCAGCGCAAGAAAGTGCTGCTGCAAATGCAGCCCTTGACCAAGCGAACACTTACGGTGATGTTTTCTCTGATCGTGCTGCCACAGAAGGACTTTTAGCCCGTGGCGCTCAAACCCTTGAGTCGAATTTAAGACTCACCGAAGCACGAACACTTGGAGATCTTGCCAAAATTAACGCAAACACAAAGTCTCAGCTAGCTCAAATTCAAGGTCAAACCAAAGCGCAGCTCGCTATGAAGCGCTTCGGAGCTAACCAAGCGCTTGCAGGCACACGAGCTTTCGCATGATCAAGTCAACAATTGGAGATTCAACCACGGTTGGTTCGTGGCTTGATTCGCTCGATAAAACGCAGAAAGACGCTTTCACCTATTACTGCAAAAATAGCGTTAGCGATATCGAAGCTTTTTTGTATGCGAGGTTTTTAAAACCTGGCTATAAGGGCTCTATTTCAGACTTGACAGCTTATGTTCAAGAGAAATACCCCAAAGAAGACCTCCGAAAGGTTTTATTGATTGAGATCGATTCTCTTAAGCTTGATCTGGATAACGTCAGGCAGATGACATCTACTGGGATGCTTGACTATGCCACGGCAGCAACAAAAATTTCAGTCCTTCAGAAAGAACTTAGGTCCCACATCCAGGCGGTCAGACAACTCACGGACGGTGTTGATCGCCGTGGTCTTTTACTTGCTGGCGCGGATCGTTGTCTACGTGAGTTGAATAATTCGTTTGAGGATGTCCCAGCGATGCTGTCTCTCCTGGAAGAGGCATCGCTGGTCATCTGGAGCACGATTGAGCGAGAGGAAAAGAGTTAAACTTTTGTCATCAGGCTCAGGATGTTGTTTGTTGCACATCTGAAAATGCCCATGAAGGAATCATTGACTCCTAAAGAAAGTGCAATTTCGTTTTCATCTGCAACGCATCCGAAAGGAAGGATACAAGCAGGTTGTTTCGAGATTGGCTGCCCTTGATAATCTGTCCACGTAATCAGCTCGTCATCGAGTGATCCAGTGAATAGCGGCTCAGGCATGTACCTGACGATCTTGGTGAGGTTATCATCGAGGGTGTAAGCAGAGAGCATGTAAAAAAGCACAGGCCGTGGCTCCCCTCTGACCATCCCCATAAATTTATAGTGGTAGAAAACTAACCACTCGTCACCAACTTTTACAGGTGCTGTTGAGTTGAATGTAGGATGCTCTCCAGTGCATTTTTTCAACACTGTGGCATCAATAGTTTTCTGCTCCTCACCTGGCGTTTTGATGACTATCGGCTTAGTAGAGTATAGAAGACGTGTAACGTCCCCATCAGCAAAGAAGCACCAATTTTTCTCAGCTCCGCCCTCCTGGTGATTAAGTCCGATGGGTGGATAGAAAGCATCGATGCAATTACCAAAATCATCAAATGAACCCACGCACACCTTGGGGCTCTTGATCATTTTGTGTTTGCTGCTATCCCATCTGGAAGCATAGCTGCTCGTCACAAACTGACACATCAGATTGTCCTCTGCATCAATAAAGAGCCGAGGATCTTCGTAACTCAAACGATGCTTTCTTTCTCTAATGTTTTTTGCACCGACGATGGTTTCGTCGTTCAGTAGCTCGCCAACATAAACCTCCGTGGGGGTGCTGTTGTAGTAGAAATACTTCATATCCCACCTAAAGCAAAACGGCTCTGGTTGGGATCTAAAAGCAATTAAGTCGTGCCCTTTGTGTTTGATTAGTGAAGGACTGAAATTAGCAACTGAACGAAAAGGAAGACCACGAGATATACGTGTGAAAACTCCTCCAAGATCCTTTGCTTGTAAGTAAACAGAAGGTGCCCCTCGATCGCTATCTCTCAGCGAAGTTGGGTAGCAGGTGTTACTGAGAGATGAGTGGAAACGAAAATGCTGTGTGCTCATTTCGAGATCTCCTCCATAGCTTTTTCGAAACCAAGAGCAACTTTATCCCACCGATAGGAGGGATTTTGAGTCACTTCAAAACACTCTGATGCAATATGTTCTCTGTACGTTTCGTCTTCGTAAAGGGTATTTAAATGCTCTACAGCGCTTTCGACACTAATAATTCCTCTTTCGACGCTGAGATCTTTATCCCTGACCCAAGCTGCAATATCGATAAGAGGTGCTTTGTTTTTCCAGATATCTCGACATGAAGTGTGGTTGGGGACGAGCTGCGCACGACGGCATGATGCGTGCTCAAAAGGCACAAGCCCCCATCCTTCACCGTCAGCTGTGTTTATTCCAACATCACATGAGTTATAAATAAGATTAAGAGTTTCGTCAGAGGGAGCTGCCATATAGTTGATGTTGCGTGAAGTCATAATCAACCTATTCGTAGGGTCTACATCGCGTCTCTTCATTTCTGAATCAAAAACTTCTCTTACTGACCATCCAAGATCTTTTTCGCTCATGTGCAGATACAGCATCGTATCTGGCTTATCTTTTGCAAACTCTGCAAAGGCTTGAATGGTTAAATCAATTCGTTTACGAGGTTGATTTCTGTTCCCATTGAGGACGATAAATTTATCGGTTGGAAGCCCTAGTTGCTTACGTGCCTCATCTCGATCTATCGGGAAGAACTTACCCTCGTCGATGCCGTGAGGAAGCACGCCCAGCATCTTGGGCTGCACATTATGCTTTTGAATCCTTTGTGCTTGCTCGATCGTAAAAGTTATTGAGAAATCCCAATCCTTAACAAAGCGAAGCATCGAGTCAACGTACCTCTCAGAGTCAATAGGAAAGTAAGGAATAAACTTGAATTTAAGTTGAGGTTGAAGAAAATGAATCCTTTCCCAGACTTGATTTACGATCCAAATGTCGTTAAGGCAGATAATAAAATCTGGTTTTTCACTTTCTACAACCTGTGGGAGCCTCTGTAACCCAAACCTGTCGGAAGGGTTAAGCGCAGAAGCGGGGTAGATCTTAAAAGGATAAGTATGAGGATCTCCGGTGTAATTTATACCAAAGACTACAATTTCGTTATTCTCACTCAGATGGTTGAGAACGCTATGCGTAACACGTGCGAATCCTGTGTGAGAAACCGCGTCTCCGTACCAGAGAATTTTTGCCATAAAGAGTTAGAATCTTGCTAACAGTATACAGACAGTTTTTAGTTTTATGCCAAGTAGAGAGACATTTGCTTATCGCCGTGCTTTGAAGCTTCGCGCTCAACGAGCCGTGGAGGATTCAGGAAACGACTCAGCGGTAGATAACGTTTTTAGTCGTGCACAGAATGATTTTGCAACTTTTTGTACGCTTATGGATAAACCTCCAGCACAGCATATGCTTCAATGGCACAGGGAGCTTGTGACTGGAGAAAGTAACAGGTACTTGCTTGATATTGCTGGACCTAATACAGATATCTTGAGCGCTCGCGGCTCCGCCAAGAGTACTTGTTTGAATTTGTTTACTGCTTGGTGTATTGGTCGTCACACAGCTGCGCAGAGGCCGCTGCAGATAATTTATGTTTCATATAACATCGCTACGGCAATTCCTAAGAGTCGCATTATTAAACAAATTGTAGATAGTTCAACTTTCAAAA
>JGI10211J14876_10000160_pt1 | contig 26505 bp, 31 predicted proteins | sample Etolagsediment_FD_14876 | JGI IMG/M metagenome (IMG submission 14876)
ATATAATAAACAAGCAAAAACTTATATCCTATTTATTATATAATAAATTTCTTTAAGTACTTTTATAATATAAATGTGGCATTTAAAATACGCACCGCTCTAAATAATCTCTTCTTCCAATAAATTTAAAATTATTTAAAATATCATCTTTTACATTCTTTTCATTATCATTTATTTTCCATGTAATTTTATTTAGATTTAGTCGATTTGAACCAGATCCCCAATGAATATATAGATTACTTTTTTCTAAATTATTATAATATTTGTTTCTTTCCTTATTTGTATCTAATATACCTCCTCCTCCAAATATTATAATACTATTTTTAAATTTATTTATTTCATTAAATTTATTTATATATATTGTTTTATAACCAGGAAATTTATAAAATAACAATGGCAAACAATATAAATCCCCTGCATTTTTCCTCCACAATTTATAAATATTATTTTTTTTGACATTTATAATATAATTACAACATAAATTTTTTTAAATTTTTACAATGAATATGTAGATTATTAATTAAAATAGGTTTATTATCAATTATTATATACGGCATATTTATTCCATCTTTTTCAATCCATTTAAATTTATATTTATTATACTTAATAACACATGTTTCGTTTATAAAACCTATTGTATTACCTTTTTTATTTCTTGGATCAACACCTCCCAAATACTGTCCAATTGCTGCCCCATCAAAAATACTATTAAATACATCAAAGTTGTTATTATATTTAGATTTTTTTATGGAATTATTAATAATAGGTAATGTTTCTACAATATTTTTATTATTTTTATAATAATTAGCCATATTAACCATATCGTTTTTATTATAATCATAATTTTTAATTAAATTATTTAATAATGAATAATTAGGTATATAAATAATACTTGGAATACATCTATTATTTGAATCCATCGTTAAATATACTTTATTTTCAAAATTATAATCCAAGTTACTATATAATAAAACATCATTTTCAATATGTATAACATTTTGAATATTGTTAATTTTTATATATTCATATACTAAAAATAATCTTTTTGAACAATAATTCCAAAAACCATTCCTAAATTTTTTATTTAATTTAGATTTTTTATCAAAATTAATATTTAAATCTTCTGAATTAATCTTTTTAATGTTATTAAATTTAAGAAGCTTAAAAAACCGTTTATTGGTTATAACATATATATTAAAATTAAATTTTAATAATTGCTTTATATTATCTAATATGTACGATTGAAAACAACCAACAGAAACTAATATTATGTTTTTTTTATTCATTAATATTATATATTTTCAAAATAATCAATTATATTTCTGCTAAAATCATTATTAAATATAAATTTATTATCTTTATTATATTTAAATATAACAGGATTATTTTGCCACATTCTTAATTTTTTATTAGGTAATACATCTATTCCAGTGTATGGAAATGATATTATTTTTTCTGCATTAGAAAAAAAAGAAGCCCAAAAACAAAATGTACTATTTGATGTTACTATACACTTTGAATCAATAATATATTGGATATCTTCATGAATAGTCTGTTTGTTATAAATTGGTGTTTTATTTAATAATTTTATTTTTTCTATTAGATTGTTCATGTATTTTTTTTCCCAATTATGTCTTAATTTATCACATATTATATATATTTCATCATATCCACCGCAATATTTTTTTATACAATCAATATAATAATTATGATTTATTATTAAGTGTCTTTTATTTTTATAATAATAATCATCTAATCTTACATGTAAAACACATATATTTTTTTTATTAACTTCATAATTAACATAATTTAATATATTATTTTTATTAAAATAAAAAAAGTTTTCATTTTGAAAATATCCATTAAAAATATAAATACCTTTTCCATAAAAAGGTAATGAATCAGTCTTATTATTATAATCTTTATCAGTTATTTCATATTTTTTTAATTTATTTATATTTTTATTTAAAAAATTTTTATCAATAGCATTTTTTTTTATTTTAAAATAAGTATTTTTTATACTACTTATTAATTTTAAATTATTTTTTTCTGCATAAACTTTCGCAATAAAATACATAAACAAATGATTACCATAACGCCCTTTAAATTTAATAATTATAAAACCATTATTAATCATATATTAAATATATCGAGATAAAAATTATTAATTTATATTAATTTATATTAATTTATAATAAAATAATATAATGAAATATTTATTTATTTTATCCCCATCATATAGTGGTTCAACTATACTATATAAATTATTAAGTACATCACCAAATATTAGCACTTTAATTAATAAAAATAATCCAAGTCATGTCGGTGAGGGATGCGCATTGTTCCATATGACAAATAAATATAAAATAGAAAATTATCTTAAAATAAGATGTAATCCAAAAAAAAAATTACCCATGAATATTGTTAAAAAAGCATATGAAAGCATATGGGATAATACTAAGAAAATATTATGCGATAAATCAATACCAACTTTATATAGATCTAAAGAATACCATGATTTTTTTCTCAATATGGAGAAGTATATTTTATTTCATTAATAAGAAATCCATATTATACAAGACATACAATAAATGAATGGTGTAATGATGCTTTTTATGTTAAATATAATATTTTAAATTGTAAGAATATCTTACATTTATCATATGAAGAATTAACAAGTAATATTCATAAAACAATCGAAAAAATTATTAATTTTATACCAGACCTAAAAAAAATAAATAAAAATATTAGTTTTATAGAAGGTATACATGAAAAAAATAGAAATCAACAAATAGTAAATTATAATAAAGTTATTAAAAATAAAAAAGATAAAAATAATATAATAAATAAAAACCCATGTATATTAAAATTAATGAAATATTTTAATTATGATTATATTGAATAACAAATTATCTGTTTCTATGGCTTCCATGTATCCAGTTGTCATCCCATAAAATTTATCATAATACGAAAATGGGAGATTTCTTAATTTATTTACACATTTATTCATATTATCTATTCTTTTTCTCATATTTTTTTTATAACATCATCAGTTTTATTTGGTATTAAATCCTCTGGAAAAAATATTTTAAATTTGTTAAACATATTATTAACCATATTGTCTAATGATAATTTATCCGTAACATTAATTTCATTATAATTTACTATTAGTACATTATCTTTATTTTTATATTTGTTATTTATTTTTTTTTTATTTTTTTATCAAATCTTTCTGTTATGACAAATAATAATTTATATTGTAATGATTTACCCATTTATCAATGTCTAAACAATGTGTTTTAACCTTATCACGGTGGTTGAGTTTTTGACCTATGTTTAAATACGTTTAAACATAGATTTTTTATAAAATTATCCTTTATAAAGCACCACGACATAATTAATAATTAAATTATTTTTCAAAAGATCACACATAAAATTTTTCGGAGGACAATAATAAGGATGGGTTGGTATAAAAAATCCATGTAATAAATTAATTAATAGCGTTGAACCAGTACCAGGATAACTCGTTTGTATTATTTTATATGTTGTTTCCATATATTATATATCAACAATTATTTTTTTACAGTATTCATTTATTTTTATTTCCTCAATAATCTTATATTTTAAATTGTTTAATCCACTTTTTAAAATATATTTTTTTTTCTCTTGTTTATCCATTTTCTGAAATTTATGATAGTCATTTATATGTTTTGACTTATAATTGTTTCTTACTCTGTCATCTATATCATTAAATATTAAGAAATGTCCAAGACATGCTTTTTTATTATTTTTATTTAAATAACTTATATATTTAGTATTACAATAATCAGCTCTGTTTTTTAAATTTTTATCTTCTGCACCCCATCCCCAATAATTGTTGGGAAAACCATTCATTTTCTTAAATAATATATTTGAAATTTTTATTGTTCCCCCGCATGATCGAGATATTACATCTGTTTTTCTTGGGTTTTCTGGAGAACATAATCGTATTATCGTATTATTATCTATATTTTTATTGTAAAATTTAAATGTTTTATCTGATAACGGATTTATATCAACATCATGATGAAAAAAATATATATCTTCCTCATCATTATTACAATAATCAAAACCTGCATTCAATAATTTCCCTCTATTAAATAATTGTTTATCATCGCTTTGTTCAATCACAAGTAATTCAAAATTGTCTAATTTTTCTTTTAATTTTGGAGCACTATGTTTCAAAAAATATTCTAAATGTTTCTTTCTATCTCTATACGGAATTAAAACAATATTCTTTTTCATATATAATATGATACTAAATTATATATTTTTTTTTCCGACAAATTTCCATTCAACCAATCATTAATATCATTGATCAAATCCAATTCATAACAAAATAACCTCTTCTTTGAAAATGTAAATATATTCGACAATTCCCCAAAATTATCATTTAATATTATCTTCTTAAAATCCACAAATAAAATCTCGTCTTGAACATACTCTTTATGCTGATCCGAAACAATTATATTTATTATTTTTTCCCGTTCTTTAATAAATATGATATTAAATTTTTCACTCTTAAAAGATAACATATCCGACCCCCTAAAATGTTCCAAAAATTTATAAGTTCTCGTTAAAAACATGCCTTTTTTGTCCCTTATTCGGACTATATTTACTGACTTAGATATATCAAAGAATTTCTTTTTGAAAACTTCGCTTTTATTATACATAATATACGTTTAATATATATATTATATTATATGAAAATAACAAACTATGGTATTTGTGTAGGGATTGCATGGTTATTCTTTAATATGATCATTAAAAGATTATCAATAAAATTAATCAGTATTATTATCATTTCATTCATTATTCAATCCTATCTATGCAAAACATGTGATTCAAAATATACCATGGCATCAGTTATTTCAGTATTACCAATCCTCTTATTATTTTCTTATGATTGTTTATCACTAAAAAATATTTTACTAGCTATTTCTATATCATTCGCTATAGGACGTATAGGTTGTTATTTTGCAGGATGTTGCACTGGTCCAGAATGTGATAAAATTCTCTATTCAATTGAATATACTGACAATTATGTAGTAAATAAAAATACAAATAAAAGAACAGTTACTGTATATCCCACCATCATTCTTGAAATTATAATACAATTTGCCATTGCATTCATCGTTTATAAATCCAAACATGGTATAGTTTGGTTTGGTATTCTGAATCTTATACTTATGATTTTGACTCACCAATGGAGACGCGAACCTAGAATGAATAATATGTTAATACCCATTGGATCATTATTCGCATTATCCCTCTTCGCATTTTTCAAATGTCGGACTGTAAATAACTATAAATTATCAATGAATTTCAAACCATATATGGTTATAATTGCTATTGTTTTTACATTAATTATCAGTAATGATATAAATATAAATTATTTCTCATAAATTATTATATTTTTTATTCATTCTGTTATATATTATGTCCTCATATGAATCAATTTTAATGAATAATGCATTTATTTTCTCTGCCAATCTTACCTGATCCTCTTGAAAATACTGAATCTTCTTCTTTAATTCACTATTTTCTTCACGTAACTTTGTAATAGTATCTTCATCTCCAGCAATAGCCACACAATTCTTCTCCTCTTCTAATTTATTTATTTTCATTCTTAAATCCATATTAGTCTTAGTCAATTCCTCTAATAACTCACAATCCACTACATCTTCTTCATCTTTCAATCTCTCATTTTCATCCCTTAACATCTCATTTTCATCTTTCAACCTCTCTATTTCCTTAATGTAATTCTCAATGTTTTCATATTTCTTTTTCTTTAAGAACCATTTACATTTCTTATTTATGATTTTACTCATTTTCCATTCCAAACCTTTCATTTTCATAATTTTAAACGCTTTTCTAGTCTCATTCAAATACTTAATCTTAAACATCATATTTAATCCTCTTCCAACTCGTTTCACCCTTACATATCGCAAAAACTTATATATAATTCTTATACTTCGTTCTACTTTATCTAAATATCTTTGGTTCTCATTTCTATAAAAACATTGAATCATCATTACACTATTGTAAATTTCATAATATTGTCTTTTCTTCTGAACCATTCTGAAAAACCCGATAATCTTTTCAGTCATTTCATTTCTAATTCTAAACCTTCTTCTTGTTATATAATCACAATAAATAATGAAATTTCTCATAGTTCGATATGCCCAATTAAACTTTTTATATAAATAATAATGTTTGATTTTCAACATAGAATTATAAATAATATCATTTTTCCATTCAATAAATTGATCATAAACATTTTGTTTAATAAATACTTTTGTTTTACCCACTTGAAAATCCTCAACCGCATATTTCTTTCCATTTTTCTTATAACAATCCATTAATAATCTAATATCTGCATCTAAACCGACATGTTTGAAAATATAAAAGAAGTCATTCATGAATTCCTCTCGTGATATGCGTACTGGATATCCTGCTCTGGATATTCTAATTGCTTCCACGATGCCGCAATATTGAAACTGTTCTATGACTTTTTCGTCATCGAAATTATCTGGACAGCTTATCATATTAGGTTTAATGGTTCTAATGTAGTGTTGCTTATTCGATCGGATAATATCCAATAATTGTTCCAATTGTTTTTTAAATAAAGTAATAGCATTCTTATTTTTAATTTTCTTGATATTACAGTTAAGTAAATTCAAATCAAATTTCTTCAGGACCTCATTATTACTACTTTCAATAAAAGTCCTACTCATTTGTTCAAATGTATTCTTATTTTTAATTACAAACTGATCACTATTATATTTCACCGGCCCAGCATAATGTTTAATTACGAATTTTCGATGAACTTTATCCTTCTTACCTATCGAAAAATATTCATTATTAATCATGTTATTTGCCAAATTTTGATAAAAAGCTCCCGAATTACCATTAATTAATATGGATTGTTCAATTAAATATGAAAATATACTTTGGTTTTTATTCTCAATAAGTCTCAATATTTCGCTATTACTTGGAAAATCAATGTCCAACCATTTTATATTTTCGGATTTATATTCTTTTTGTTCATTTTCAAATATATTTTCATTAAATATCTTTTGTAATTTTTCATTGGTATAATTGATACAGAATTGTTCAAAATCATTATTCTTGAATATTTCAAAACCAAAAATATCCAATAAACTAATGGATTTCACACATTCCCCATTGAAATTTCCGTTGATTTTTCCAACTAAATAATGAAATAAACATTCATATATACTTTCTGCTAATGTATCCCTACTACTCTCAAATTCCATTTTATTCTTCTCTTTAATAATAGAATCATTATGAAGTAATATTTTATTAGTTGTCAAGAATTTAATCAATATATTCTTATTGAAACCAAGTACTGAACAATCAATATCATATGGATGACCATATTGTAGATTTCTTAATTCTAAAATAAAATTACAAATAGAAAATATAGTATCAACTTCATTATCGGAAAATCCACTTTTTCTAAATGCTTCCATCAATTTATCATGTTTAATTACGTTAATTGGTTTTTTCTTACTTGTTAAATATCTATAATCATGTTGGTTTTTATCCAACATATAAAAAATATGGAAATTCTGTTCTCCATCGGGTAATTTTGTCAAACGCACTTTTTCCAATAAATATATATCAATATGAGCTCCCACGAGTTTATTAGCTTCATTAAAATGAAGTTTAATGAATTTGCCAAATCTACTGGAATTATCATTTAATAATGTACATGCATTTCCAAATGCTTCTAATATGGGATTACATGCCAGAATAGCATCTTTTATATATTCATTTTCAGCACTAATTTTGGAAAGGAAATTCATAATCAGTTTGGTAGAAACAGTTTTTCCTGCACCTGATTCTCCGCTAATGAGTATAACTTGATTATTTTCATTTAGGTTTTGATAAGCTGTATTTGCTACATTATATATATGAGGACCAGTGAATTCCCCATTTACTATATTATTTATGACTGTATCATTATAAATGTCCAAAGTTTTAAATGGATTAATGGCAATTAAACTATTACCAGTACCAGTGTAAATACAATTTCTTTTATATCTTTGTTTGACACTTTCAATGATATTGGGTAAGTTTAAATGAATACATTTTTTTAGATTATCTATATCATGGATTTTATTTCTGGGAAGAATCAAATCATTTCTAACTCGCATCAATCGATCGTTATAAGTAATAACTGATTCTTCATTTTGTTTTTCTATTAAAGCGGCTTTTATCCAACCATCACTATAAAACCAACATTCATCCATATATTAAATACTCTCGAAATTATTTAGTATATATAAGCGAAAAGATAATTAAACGCAATTACCTGTTATAGACAGTTCTGCCATATCTAGTATTGCGTCTGCAGTTCTGCTGGCCAGTGCAGACTCTGCACACCATTTTGCAGCCAGTAACATTGTTGAAACGAACGACGTATCTCACCATTTTTTATGTTTTATAATTAGAAAATAATTCACGGATTTCGTAGAAATTAAATTCTCAATAATTCTTGCAATGCATTTCGAATATAGTCATAGTTGTTCGATTTTTCATCCAAATTAACGATACTATTCAACCATACTTGATACAATAATGACTGTGAATATTTATGATTCTCAATAGATGCGAGCATTGCATTAATTTCATCATTTTTACCGTCATATTCTGATACATATTTAATTAATTTACATGCAACATCGTTCGAAGCATAATCCAATGTAATCAATTTATCAATTCTTCCGGGGCGCATGAAAGTCTTATTAAGTTTTTTAATTGCATTGGATGACATAAAAAATGTTCTGCCATCCTGTTCAATAGCGCCATCAAAACAATTAAGCCATTTACTGAGTTCTTTTTGCTGTTTTTTATATTCTTCTTTTTTCATATTTTCAAAAAATGCTTTGAATTCTTTGCTTTCAGTGATTTGATCGTCTTCATCATCAGATGAACTAGTACTGTCCTTTGTACCATCAAATGTCTCATCAATATTTCGTACTTTGATTTTTTTCTTCTTCAAATAATTACGTTTAGCGTCTGTTTCTGATATAATATCTTGAGAATCCAAAAGAACTGGAAAAGCCTTTTCAATTTCATCAATTTGATATACGCGTTTATTTGTCGGAATAAAATAACCATCAATCCAACTATCATATAATATATCTTCAAAATCCGTAAATTCTCCGATAGAATCAGGTGGAATAATGATTAAATGACGCAAATTATCCCCACTAAACATTTCTTTCATGATTACTTTGAAAAGACTATTTTTACCACATCCGGGTGGTCCATCAAGCATCAGTGAAATCTGATAAGGCTTTCCGATTTTTCGATAATATTCTTTACTATTAATCATTTGTTGAACAACGTTTAGAATTTCTTCTCGATTATCAATAAACAATGATTCACGGGATTTATTGGTAGTAAAAAGCAGTTTTCGCCACAATTTACGTCCATTTTTATCCTTTCCGAGATATACAAAAATATGTTGTTCCGTCAAAGAATTTTCATTAATGAAATCAATATATTCCTTATGAATTTTCTTACAAAACTCCTTCAGTTCCCAAATACTCTTTTTTCGAGAACTTACTTCGATTTCACATACTTCATGCAAGAATTTGCTGCTTTTGCCATCAGTAATTCTATCATCTTCTTCATGAGAATAAAGAAATTTTACATATATGTCATTTCCAATATAAATTTGATCATGTTGATCAATACGATAAGATGCTTCCTTAAATGTCTTTTTATTTACGCTTTCAATTTCATCATCATAGATATTGTAACTGCGACTGGTAATTTCTACTAAATTTCTAATATTATCAAAAGATTTAATATTCTTGTTCAAATACCAAAATATAGCTTTGGTCAAATCAGTCAATTCCCAGTTACTGCGGTTATTATGAGAATATTTAATTTCCTTAGCTTTGAGTTTAATTACATTATTTTTGTTAAATAGTAAATTTTTGATATTACCTATGCCATTTCTAAGAAGATGCATATATCGAAAAGAATGTTGGACAAATCTTCGATACATAGTAATTACAAATAATTGAAAAATCACCATTAGAAACGGATTTCCCCATGATGAAACATATTTGAGAAGCTTATTTTGCTTCTCAGAAATCATATATGTTAGGTGGCTACTAAGTTCTTCTTCCATTATTATTTTTTTATTATCTTATTTTTAAGTTATAATTATTAAATATTTAATTCAGTTTTTATATGAAATAGAAAAAGTGTCATTTGAATGAATCGAAAAAACTGAAAAAAAAAATATTATTAAAACAATATTCAATAATATTTAAAAAAAAACATGGTTAAAATCAAAAATCCATATGGGTTTAGATTCAAAAGAAAACATGTCAAAATCAAGGAATCATATCGGTTTCTTGATTGTGAATGTCACAAATGCGGACGAATAATTATCGACAAAAAGAAACATAAACCGTTTTGCACTGGACGTCTACCAGAAAATTTTGATAAAGGATTCGAAACTTGCAGATATTGCAGATGTGTAGTTTTTGAGGATGATAATTTTAAGTGCAAATATTGCTAATACTACTTAATCTATTTCCTCAACCTGTTCATCCTTATACATTTCGCCATCAAATTGAGGATCATTCGACTTCTTATAAATTTCCATAATAACCGGTGTATATAGTTTATCTAATTCCGCCCTCTTTTCCTCACATGTTTCCTTATCCAAATCCACATTTTCATCAAGCCATTCCAGTAATTCGGTGCATTTCTCGCCAATTGCTACTCTATCTTCATCTGATGAAGCACTAATAAAACGCTCCTCCGATAAGGCATTTTCCACATTATAAACATAAGTTTCCAAGGTATTCCGTGCATTAATACGTTCTCTGATCTTTTCGTCTTCTTCTTTGTATTTTTCCGCTTCAGATATCATTCTTTCTATGTCTTCTGAGCTTAAACGATCTTTATCATGAGTGATAGTAATACTGTTTTTATTTTTAGTCCCCATATCTTCTGCGGTTACATTAAGGATACCATCTGCATCCACATTAAATGTCACTTTAATCTTAGGAATACCTCTTGGTGCAGGTGGAATACCTTCTAAATAAAATTTCCCTAGCAATCTATTGTCACGTGTCAGATCCCTTTCTCCCTCATAAATCTGTATTAAAACACCTGTTTGATTATGAGCATATGTACTGAAAACCATATCCTTATCAGTTGGAATAGTCGTATTTCGGGGAATTAGTTTTGTCATAATTCCTCCAGCTGTTTCTAATCCCAACGATAATGGATTAACGTCCAAAAGCAATATATCTAATTTTTCATCTTTAACTCCCCCCAAAATAGCTCCTTGGACTGCAGCTCCATGTGCCACACATTCATCTGGATTGATGGACGTATAAAGTTTTTTTCCTCCAAAATATTCCGTCAGCATCTGTCTTATCTTAGGAATACGAGTAGATCCACCTACTAATACAATATCATCTACATCTTTTCGATCAATTTCTGCATCTAGTAAAACTCTATCAATAAATCCCATTATCTTCTTGAATAATCCCCCACATAATGACTCATATTTGGCCCTACTTATATTTACCGAATAATCAATACCTTCAAATAACGCATCTATCTCAATCTTTGCAGATGTAGTTGTCGATAATATCTTTTTGGCTCTTTCACATCCTATTTTGAGTCGTTTTACGGATTTAGCACTAGTATTGAGGTCTTTCTTGTGTTTTCTTTTAAAATCCTTTATACAGAATTCCATTAAAATATTATCAACGTCGGATCCTCCTAAAAACCGATCCCCTAACGTCGCCTTCACCTCAAACATACCATCATCTAAAATTAACAATGTAAAATCCGCGGTTCCACCGCCTATATCTACGATCAATATTTTATGTTCATTTTCTTTAGACTTTTCTAACCCATATGCCAAAGCGGCACTAGTAGGTTCATTAATAATGCGTTGGATTTTCTTAAATCCGGCGATTAAACCGGCATTTTTAGTAGCTTCTCTGAAGCTATTATCAGCAAAAGCGGGAACGGTAATAATACAGTCAGTGACTTCATGTCCTAGATAATTCTCCGCTATTTCCTTCATTTTTCCGAGAATCATTGCGGAAATTTCTTCTGGGGTAAATTGTTTGGTTTCACCTTTGAATTCCACTTCTATTACTGGTTTTCCGCCTTTATTAACTATTTTATAAGGAACACGTTTAATACTTTCTTGAACTTCATGATCATTAAAATGACGTCCCATGAGACGTTTAATTTCATAAATAGTATTTTCTGGATTATTTGTGGATTGTGCTCTGGCTGGTTCACCGATGAGTCGTTCATCACCTGAAAAACTAACAATTGATGGAGTGATGCGAGATCCAGTTTCATTATTGGCAATTATTTCGACTGAACCATGATGATATACAGCAACACAGCTATTACTGGTGCCTAAATCAATACCGATTATGGTCGAAGAATTAGTATCGGACATTTTTATAATAATATTTATTATAAAAATCTTTAAGTAAAAAAAAACTGATACCTAAATTTTTTTTTTTTTAATTTATTATATAACAAAAAAATATATAATGTCTTTCTCTTGCAAAAAGACTTTCAGATGTCGTGTAGAACCTGCAAACGCACACTCGGTTCCGGCTCCTGCTATTTCAGGAGGTTTGGCCACCCGATGTGCTGTGGGCGCTACATGACGCCCACTGGGAAAACCTCAATGGAGGGACATGAGGACGAGGTCGAAATCCTCACAATTGCAACCAGGTCATTCCTCTGCAATGTGTGCGGGGGTGTGTCCCAGTGCAAGAACATGTACGTAAAAAACAAGATAGACTGAATAAGGCTAAAAACCTTATTTTATAATTTACACAATCTAGCCAATAGACCTACCATCTGAGTCTTAGTAGCCAAACCCATTACTATTCTAACATGAACACTTCCTATTTCTGTCATAAATCGCAGTTTCAATTCAGGATCCATATCATATTTCTTAATAGAACTAGAAAATGTATCAATAATATCACTAATAGTATATCCATCTAATATCATTTGATTCATATATTCATATGATCCTTCTACATCCTTATCAATACATGCATTAATTACTCGTATCATTTCATTCGAACATGGTTTATCACATATTTCATATACATTTTGTTCATTAACTATTCCATATCTAGCATGAACTGCTTGTAACGTATTAAGCGCATTTCTCATATCGCCATTAGCCATAAAAACAATGGCATTAATACCTTCGTTATCCGCCTTTATACTTTCTAATTCCACTATTTCCACCAATCTATTAACAATTTGTTCATCTTGTAATTTTGGATATCGTAACATAGTACATCTTGATTGAATTGCCTCTATAATTTTCTTAGAATTGTTACATGCCAAAGCAAAACGAGTAGTATTAGCATATATCTCGATAGTTCTCCTTAGAGCCTGTTGCGCTGCACTCGTCATACAATCCACTTCGTCCAATATAATAATTTTGTGTTTATTTGCAGGTAATACCAGTTTTTTCTTAGCAAACATTTTAACTTTATTCCTAACAACATCAATACCTCTCTCGTTCGACGCATTGATCTCCAATATAGCCTTATCATAATCATCTTCTAATAGTTCTTTGGCTAAACAATGAATACTTGTGGTTTTTCCTGTTCCTGGTGGTCCTGACATAATCATGTGTGGAACATTACCATTATCGCGGATTTCACTTAAAAACTTAATAATAGCCTCATCTCCAACAATATCATCTATTTTCTGAGGTCTATATTTTTCTACAAATGGTTGTGTATTTTTTATTTCTTCTGAATCATCCATTATTTATAATTTATCTAAAAAAACCTTTAAGTAAAATGAGAACAAACTTTCAGTAATTGAATAGTTTCTTCGCATTGACCATCAACTTTAGCGCAAGTATAGCAAATTTTTGGTCGATCCATGACCATATTAAATAACTCCTTTAATACTCTTTTTCCAGAATATTTATTATCCATCAGTTCATATATACTTTTTTGAATATTATCAAAATTTTTATCCTCGATACTCTTTAATAAATTATCCATTGGAATATCTCTTATTCCAAATTGAAGATTTACAATAGCTTTTCTCATATCTCCATTTGCAAATCCGACTATTTTATCTATTTCAATATCTTCTAATTTTTCAGCATCAATAATAGTCTCTAATTTTCTCTTCACACCTTCATATGAAATAGGATAAAAATTTAATGCAGCACATCTGGATTTCAACGAATCAAGTAATTTATTAATAGAATTACATATCAAACAAAATCGAGTAATATGAGAATAATTTTCAATAATACGAAATAATGCTAATTGAGTACTGATACTGAGTGTATCTGCATCTTCAATAATAATTATTTTATAATCAGGACCACTTCCCTTAGATTTAGTCCTCGCAAAATTTTTAATATTTACTCGAACAATTTCAATGGTGAAATCACATGATGCATCGAAATGAAGAACCTTATTATCAATATTGTCTCCATATAATTCCCTAATTAAAATTTGAGACATAATTGTCTTTCCACACCCATTCGGTCCATGAAAGATCATATGTGGCAATATTTCGATTTTACTAAGGATATTGACTATATGTTCCTGTTCAATTATATCCTCAAACTTACGTGGTTTATACTTATGAACCCAATTCATAAATATATTTTAATAAAAGATCTTTAAGCCTCCTTACAGGCCAAATTCAGAAAGTGGAATAACTTTCATATCTTCCATATAACAAACAAATAAAAACTTATCATTTACATACATTTTATCTGGTAATTCTTTACTCATCTTAATAGCTTTGCATATAAAACCAGTTTCCACATTAAAACATCTAACCCAACCATCCATTGTAGCAGCAATCATGTATTTTGAATCTTTTGTAACTCTTACAAACCATGGTGCTTCATGTTTATTTTCAATACCAGTATAAGTTCCTCCATCTAAATCAAAACTAATTACATGTTTAATAGCTCCATCTTGCCAAATAATGGCTCGATCATCTGTTCCACCAGTAATCACATATTTTTCATCAGGTGTTACATCAATTGAATGCAATCCACCTTTGCATCTACTACCATTTTTGTCAAATCTGTCATCATAATGACCTTTCATAATATGTGTTTTTAAAGTTTTCTTATGAATCTGTTTGATATGATCATACATAACATAGAATTCATAATTATCAGTAAACATTTTACTTTTTACACCAACAATATAAGATTTTTTATTACTTTTTTCAATTAACTCAAATGTATCTACCGAGTAAAGATACCAATTACAATTCTCTGTGTATAATTTCAAATATTTTTCACTGGTACGGATTGCTTCAATATCTTTCATTTCAATTGTTTTATGGACATTATTTTCACTAATATTAATTATATCAACTCCCTTGTTATGACCAATAACTAAATATTTTCCATCATATGTAATCGCTATGTCTAATTTCATGATATTATATTTATTATTAAATACAAATCGATTTTCAATTTTACCTGTTTGTGTTGACCAAACATAGACTATATTACCAACTGATGTAAGAAAATGAGTATCAGTCACAGCCCTCAAAACAACATCTTTGATTTCACCTCCGGACCAGTAGGGTTCCCGTTCGGTAGTCGCTTGCGCTTCTAACTCATCAGTCATTGTTTCTTTGTTTGTGCTACTGTTTTTCTCATCTTCTAATTTCTGAACACGGTCTTCTAACATCAATACCTGTATCTGTAATTGTTCAATTAAATCTTTATCATTTTTAATCTTTTTTCTATCCTTTTTGACTAAATAAATACAAGTATGCATATTTAATCCGATATCAGAAATAATAGCATTATTATTTAGTTCATGTCCAGCATATACCAAACTTTGATCACAAATAGCTATACCTGTTCGATCCTTAATAAGACATTTAAGATCATATATTGAATTGGCTTCATTAACTTTGATAATATGATTAATTCCTTCTAATGTTTTAACTATAATGTTCATTGTGTATTTATTAAATAATTCCAAATATCTTTAAGTTAATTTATATTTACCTAACTTTCCATTATACTTAAAAAATTTATAATATAAATATAAATATGAATAAAATAACATATGATACATTTAAGGAGAAATACATCCGTCATTTTAAACCAATGCGTATGTATTTTTATTCCAAAAATATGAAAGAATGTTATGATAGATGTATTAAACGTGATAATTTCGATGATTGTGTAAATAACTATGGATATTATAATAAAGAAAAACTAATTGATGAATTAAAAGAAGAATTAAAAGAAGAATGTATCAGAGTTTGTGAATATAAATGTAAGAAAATAGATGAATATTATAAATAATATATTTATATGAAAGTTCCAAAAGTATAAAAACTTAAAGATTGAAAAAATATATATTATATACAATGGGTTGTTATTCATCAAAAGATAATAGTAAATACCAACCAACAGATCTTATTTTTCTAAGCAATGATGATACATTGAAAGAAGGATATATTGAAGATGAATTATATTTGCCATTAGATGTAAATGTTCCTGGAGGAGTTTGCATAGCCACTTATAAATATGCAAAGTTGTTAATGAATAACCCTAAATACATTTTTAGAGTAAAACTTGATCAACAAACAATTTTAACATATACTGAAAATGGACCTTATAAAATTGATAGTAATAATTTATATTCGTATGACGATATAAAATCGATTAAATGTAAGAAGATATATATTTATGATAAGCAATATATATGGACCAATGAAGAACTATGTAATCATTTTATAAGGATTGATTTGAATAACTATTATGAAATCGAAAGCAAAACAATGGATATTGCAAGATATGCTATTTTGCATGGAATTCCGTTGGAGGATATTCCATCAGAGTTTATAGATTTCAATTTTATTGAATATGCAATTAGATATAATGGTATGAATTTATCTTTTTTAGATAATATACAAATGACAAAAAAATTAGCCCTATTGGGAGTTAAAGATAATGGTTTAGCATTACAATTTGTGCCAGATAATATTCAAGATTATGAAATTTGTTTATATGCTATTAGAAACAATTCTTTAGCACATAAATATATTAAAGATAAAGCTATCAAAGATAAACTTAAAAGTTATGCAGAAAAAATATCGTTTAATGAATCTGTATACATATCTGGATTTATTAGCGATTAAATTATATTATATCTATGTAATTTTCCATTACACTTATAAATCACTGATTTCCCTTCTAATATAATCATTGCAATCGGTTCATGACTTTTTTCAACGAGTATTACTCTATCATTACACCATTTCTTAGTACCATATCTAAACAGAGTTATTTCTCCTTGTTCATCTCCTGTGATAATACAATCCTCCGTAGCAACCAAACATGTATATTTAGTTCCAAAATTAACATATTCTTCAAAAATATGTGGGTCAAATTTTGATTCCCATTTCATCTTATCATTTAATGTTGTTACAATATATTTACTAGTTATAACAATATTACTCACACTTTTATATCGATCAAAAGTATGATCATGTTTGGGAATTGTATGAACAATCTTTCCAAATACATCGGCAAATTGAATTCGATCATTTTTACACAACATTATATAGTTTTCTAATTTCCGATTGAAATCTGGCTTGCAGTGCCATCCATGATGTCCTAATATTTTTCCATTTTCAATATCAAATATATATTGTTCATTCATATCATTGAGTAATCCAAGACATTTTCCCGTATTATTAATGATTACATGTTGAGCATTAATTTTTTCTTTAAATGTAATTCCTTTCCGTAATTGCTGAGTATTGTAATTAATTATCCAGTAATTTACTCTATGTGGCTCCACTGAAATAAATTCATTATCATTTAAACAATAAAGTCCAATCATTCTCCCACCACAACGGACTCCAATTTCCTTTTCATTCTGATAAATTTTGATTTCTCCATTGGTAAAACCCACAATCTGATATTTTTCATTTGGTGTTTGACACACTGTCTGAATTATTCCTTGACACAAAATCGCAATATTAGATGGTTTCTTTTCTAATTTATCAATTCGCTTCTCTAAGTCACCAATGGTTTTTCGAAGTTTTTTAATTATGGGATTATCCTCTTCATTACTCGTTTTAGGAGAAGGCCGGAATTGAACTGGACGCGGAATGATTATCTTTGGTTCTTCAATTTTATCAACATTCACTGGTGGAAATAAATCAAATTCCTCGAACTCACACTCGAAATCATCTTTTGATTCTGTATTAATCTTACGTTTTTTATCAATCTTTTTCTTAATCTTAATTTCCACATTTGGTTTTCTCATTAATTGAAATTGAAAACCATATCGTAACCCACAATGTAATTTATCAGTTTCCTTGAAAATTTTACCATCACTTGAATTTAGAATTTGATCTTCGATTGGTATCTCTAGTTGTTCTTGAATTTGTATCTGCAAATCACGTATGGTATTTTCCACACACCCAATGACTGATACTATACCTTCATATACAATATTATATTCCAATAATTCAATTTCTATGGTAGATCCATCATAAAAAAATTCCGGAAATGTTGATATATTAACATTGTCACCAACATACATTTCATTGCTAAGAACGTTTAATTTGAAATTGTTTTTTCCTAATATTTTAGCAATTTCATTTTTCACATCACGAATTGTTGCATTTTCCTTTAATTTAATTATTATTTGATTTTCATATGGTTTTCCGATAGTATGGACATAAAAATATTTACTCATTCTTTATAATTATATTATTTTATAAACTTTAAGCCTATTTATACAATCATTTTACTAACATATAATTTGATACAACTATGACTAAAGTTCCTAATAATTGTGTCAAAGACATTATTTCTTTATCAAATATATAACCATAAATATAACTCATGAAAATACCGAAATAGGATAAAACTGCATAAATATTAGTAGAAACACGTTTGACACTTATAAAACGGAAATAATAACCTAATAACCCAACAACCACATTAAATCCGAGTAACATCGTATAATCAAACTTTATCGATTGAATACCATTTCCGAATAATCTATCTCTGTTTATAAACACATAATAAATTCCAAAAATAACAAATGCAGGGAAATAAGAAAGGAATATAGTGTTCCATTGATTATCCGTTTTCAAATTTTTTACTAAGAAATAAATTATTACTTCAGTTATAGTTGCCAAAAGTACATATATAATACCCTTCACGTTTTCCCAATTATAATCTGCTTTAATATCTTTAAAATTTGTAGTCAATAATATAAGACCAATAAATGTTGTTAAATAAAAAATAGAAAACTTCTTATTCTTCCAAAATATAAGCATAACGGGATATAAATAGAAAATAGTATATGCAATTCCGCTATCCAGTATTTTGAATCCCTTATATGAAAATAGAATATGGATAAAAGTTATCAGTGAAAGCAGCAGGGCTTCCTTTGTAAATATAGTTTTACCAATAAATTTATAAGAAATAAAAAATAATGGGATTATGGAATAACCCATGAGACGAGTAAATAGTTGTTTATCTAGTGAGACTGGTATATTTTTAATAAAACTGGGATATAAACTCAATAGAGCTTCAGAAATAAGTTTAGCTATTATCATATAAAATATAACATTAAAATTTTATAGAATTACAAAAAAAATATAATTATATACTATAAAATGTTCGAACAAATCAAAAAAAGACCAGTTTTACAAGTTATCCTTGTAGTTATGATAATTGTTATTCTTGTTGCTATTTTTTCTCCTAGAAATACCGGTCTCGCTGGCCTCAGTGTAAATGCTAGACTTGGAAATATTAGAGGTGGATTTAATCTTGAAGCCTTCGAAAACTCTACTGATCCTACTCTTGCTCTCTTCTATGCACCTTGGTGCGGACACTGCAAACGTTTCGAACCTGTTTATAACCAGTTTCAACAGTCATACAGCGGTCCTGTCAAAGTTGTATCAGTAGATTGTGATGAAAACAAAGCACTTGCTCAGCAACACGGTGTCAAGGGTTTCCCAACTATCCGTTTATATCCCAATGGCATGAGTGATGCATCTAATTTCGATGAATATTCTGGTGAGAGAACTGTTGCTGGTCTCACTGGCTATTTGAGTCAGAAGGTAACTGGTCAGATTGCTCAAACTCCTGATCAGGCTGCTCCTGTCCAGTAATTATACCATAATATTTGTCAAATGCTCTTTTTCCAATACTAACTAAAGAATGTTTAGTTTCTTTAGGTAAATCAAAATTCATTATATTTTGTTCTAAAAGTTCCTTATCAATATAAATTGTATGTTTATGCTTACTATCAAAGCATTTTTCCAAATATGCATCTAGTAGAACATTAATAATACTCATATAATAACTCTGTAATGAATCTATCTTATATTCCTTAGTAGTTTCACTATGCGGGACATTATTTTTAATCAATATTCCAATTACTTCTTCTTCATTGTCAAAATAATAAAGTGGATATGGTTCTAATACAGCACCATCAATAAGATGATGATTATTATAAACCACCGGTGTATATACTCCTGGAAAACTCGATGATACACGTACAGCATCAACTATTTTTGTATCTCCGTAATCAACATGATTATAAAAAATTGATATACCTTTACTAATATTTGTTCCAACAATAATAAGTTCTTTGCCAGTTTTATCATATAATTCTTGAAAAGTCAAATCAGGTGAAAAATCTTTATAAAGCAATATGGCTTTTAGTAATTTCTTAATATTTTCTCCATTATCTAAGCCATATTCTTGTAACAATCTACTAATTTTAAAATCACTGAAATCTTTCATTTCAATATCCAGAAATAAATTCATCATTTCATCCTTATCATAGCCAACAGTAATCAACATAGCTATAAGAGCTCCAACGGAAATTCCCATAAAAGTATCAATTTTATTTATATCGTAATTAGAAATAAAACTATATAGGGCACCTATAATGGCAATACCATTAATGCCTCCACCACATATGATCATTTTATTATAAGAAACATCTCTCAACATATAGGTAATATATTTAAAATAAAAAACATATTATAACTCATATGGATATTCAAACTATAATTTACTCTTATATTCCACATAATTATAAAATACTTAAATTTGTAAATAAAAAATATTATAAAGATATCATAGAATATTGTTCATATTTTAATATTAGTGCCAAACTTACACTTAATGACATTGATATACGACAAACAGAATGGTTTTGTGAGTATTTCCAAATAAATGAAGATAATATTACTTTGGAACTACTTGTTAAGAATGACTTTTTGAATTATATAAGACAACAAAAATATAATTTACAACAATTAAGATTAATAGCAATAAAATATGGAAAAACTAATATTTATGAATATTGTTTGAATAATGGTATAAACATTTCATCTAACGATTATTTTAATGCAATTGACAATAATCAAATTGAATTTCTCGATTATTTAATAAAAAAGAAAGATCCAAAGAAATTTACGAATTTATGTTGTTATAGTATAACTGCTCAAAAGTTCGATGCATTAGTATATTTAGTAAAAAAAAACTTTAGAATCAATGCAATGACATCTGGTACGGCTGCATTAAGAGGTGATTTAGACACACTTCAATGGTTAGATACTGTAAATTGTCCAATTGATCCTTGGACTCTTAAATGTGCATGTCATTCAGGAGATATAGACATTGTAAAATGGTTAATTCATACAAAAGGTCTTCGTCCGAACAGTGAATCATTATATGCTGCATGTAACAGTAAAAAATTAGATTTAGTAATATATATTAAAGAAAATTATAATATATATTGGACAATAGAGCATTCAGTGGGGGCTGCTCAGAAAAATAGTGTGGATATTCTTCAATATATTCGTGAAACTTACGGAATAATTAACCAAGAAACTCTTAAATATGCATGTATTGGTAATCATCGTGAAGCAATTGAATATATAATATCTATTGGTATAAAACCAACTAATGATTTATTAAATTCATATACGCTTACTCAACCTATTCGCGATTTACTCGAGCAATATGTATAAATATTTTCGAACAAGAAAGTATATGGATAGTTACGATTATTATGGTAAATATGAAAAGAAAATGGATAATTCATTTAGTGTTTATGAAATCCATAAAAAACAAAAGGAAAAGCTCAATAACCGAAGTAAAATTTATGGTCTTGTTCTTGGTAGAGCATACAAAGCCATTAAAAATGCAGTTGAAACAGAAGCTACTTTTTGTTTTTTCGAAATGCCAGAATACATAATAGGACATTCGATATATAATATGACTGAATGTCTATTATATGTCATTAATAAGTTATCCAGTAATGGTTATCAAGTTAAATATTGCCATCCGAGAACTATGTATATTACTTGGCCAATAATTCAACAAACACTTGCTTTAGAAAATGGCAGGCAGCCCCAACAATCTCATCATCAACCAATGGAAAGACCAGTGCCAAGTCGAACTCATCGGAGAGAACCAGATCTCCTTAAAAACCTGAAACTTAATTATAGATCTACTAATGAATATAAACCTAGTGGATCTTTTGTTAAAAATAATAAACCTACCAAGAAAACCTTGTTTTTTTAATAAGGAATTTGAATTTGATAAATCGCATATAATTCACCATGATACGTATGATCAATGCTGTATGATTCCATAATATTAAAATGTTTGTAGTTATATCCTGGTTCTTGTTTAGTTGTTATAGGTACATATTTATGAATTTTTGTTTTGGCTTCTTTGTAAGTTTTATAAACTCCTAGAATTCTCTCATCAATATCTGGATAATTCCCATCTGTATATTCTATTTCATGAATCACAAGATAAATATGTTTTCCATCTTCTACTTGATTATATTTTTCTGATGCTAATGTTTTTTTCTTGAGTTCTTTTTCTTTTAATTTTTCCAACTTAGAATCAAGATCTCCTATTTTGAACAAAAGTGTTTCTTTGAGTTTATCCAATTCATTTACTTTATTGGATAAATCAGTTAATTCATTATTGAGTTTGTTAATATCTTCCATTTATAAATTATCTTATATAACAATTCTTTAAGTTATTAACAGCTCTTTCTACCCATTTTCATAACAGAATCCATAACAAAGATAATAACAATTCCCATGAATACTAAGATAACATAATCCATCACCGAATTACTTTTAAGATTACTGAAACCCTCCACTACCTTCTTTTCCTCGCAGGGTTCCGCCCCCGCGCGACGGCCCATTGTTTCCTCTTCTAATTTATCAATTTTCTTTTCCATACGTTGAATCACCAATAGCAATTGTTGCATCATAATACTTTTATCAATGAAACTGTTTCCATTATTATTTGATGCGGCAGTTGTATAGTTCAAGCAATTGAGATAACTATTAGGAGCTGGAACTATTTGTTTATTTCTATCATCATCTTGAAGTAAGAGATTAGGTTGATATGGTTTGTCATATTCAACATGTCGACTCGCGTTATTTTTGTATATCCTTTCGTTGAATTCGTCATCATTATTTTGTAGGACTTGTGAAGAAGCACCGTCGTTTGACGTGGGTAAATCGTTAAGTACAGATTTCATATCAGTTTTGTATGGATGACCACCAGTATAGCTAGTGCCTTGATCAATTGATATATTCGGTTGTCTAGCCCATACTTCATCGAGTAAGCCATAAGATACACTCATCAGTTATTCTAATATTAGATTTTTTATAGATTAAATAACGGGGATTCTATATGAGAAAAAATATTGACATAATATATAAATGAATCTGGATTCAAAAATGTTAAATATGGGACTTTTCGTCGCACTCCTTGTTTACATTATTTATATTCTGTTTTTCTTGAATAGAATTCCTGAGGTTTATGCTGTTATAAATGAAGCATTTTTAAATAAAGTATTTAGATTGCTCGTTTTAGTGGCCATTGTACTTCTTTCTGTTAGAAACTCTAAGAATATTGGTGGATACAACATCGTAATTATGCTCACACTTGCATACTTGCTTTCTATAATATTCGTCAATAGACAAAATCTCGAGAACTTTACCAGTCAACTTCAGACCCTAAAACAGTAAGTATAATCTTTATTAGTTATTATATTTTATTATAATATATGAATAATATTATAATATTAATTTTAGTAATAGGTATCATTGTTCTATTACAAAATAAAAATATTTTAGAAAAACTTAAGTTTCACCAAAACAAAGACTTTATTGTTATTGGTCTCATCCTCCTCTATATCGCCATTAATAGAAATCTCAGTTCATTAATTGTGGGAACTGTTCTCTTTTTAGTGTTTTATCATAAAACTATATTAAAATACATTAAGAATAAAGACTTAATTGTAGAGAAGTTCGAATCTATTAAAGGCACACTTGCTGGAGAAACTCCCAAGACTACGAAAGAAGATGTAAAACCATCTAATAGTTCTGAACCAACGGATGATAAAACCGATATTTTTGAAGATCTTGAAAAGTTCAAGGCAATGAGTAATAGACTTCGTCCTGATAAGAAAACCACAGAGCCATTCAAAAATAAAGTCAGAGAAATAAGAGAACTCTTCAAACAAATCAAAAATGATCTAAACAAGTAAAAATATGTTGTTTATAGATATATGTTGGACTTAATAATACATCAAATCAACTCAAGTAAGTTAGTTGGTGGTTTATTTATGTTTATGATGAATATTGGAGGTAAATATGTAGCAAAAGAAATACCTGATGATTTGGATGAATATTTTAATGAATATAAGGTGCTTAGGTATATTGCTGTATTTGCTATAGCATTCATTGCAACAAGAGATATTAGAATGTCAGTTATTCTAGTCCTGTTATTTATTATCTTTTTTAGGCATCTCTTCAAACCCGAGAGTAGAACCTGTATTTTAGGAAAAAAACAGAGAACATAAAGAAGAATGCGTATATTATTATATAATAGTTTCTATCACTGCTATATAATGGCTGACGTTAAATTTAACACTAATAGAAATTTTTCAAATGAAAATATTGCTTCAACAACTAGTAATAATAATTTAGTTTTACTACAGGAACACAATAGGTCGAGAGAAAATGCCAGTCCTAGACGGGAAGCGAGTAGTGGAAAGGAAGAATCTTTTAGTAAAGCTGAAAAACAAAAGGTTAGTCCTTCATTTAACGACGAACTCCATTTATTTGCAAATCCTAGAAAACTAAATGCCAATGACACTACCTCCGAAGAAGAAGAAGAGGAAGATGATGAAATTGATCTCTCTGATCAGAGACAATCCTTTGAGCCTGAACCAGATGATCATGTCAATCTCTCTGATTCCGGTCGTCAAGATTTTTCTCGCCCACAATTTAATGCTCAGTCATTCAATTATGACGATACTGATGACGATGATGATGATGATGGTGTAGAAGTTAGTTCTGATGATGGTGGTTCAGTTGCCAGTGCTGAGGAAAGTAAAGGTGATGATAAAAATTATGATGAGTTCCCTGACATGGCACCAAACAATTACAAGGAACGTGCCCGTATTAAACAAGAGCTTCTTCTTCGTCTAATTCGACTTGAGAAGTCCGGATACAGTGCCTCTAAGAAATTTAATATGGCTTCTGCATATGAAGATCTTCTATTTGAATACAGAAGGATAAAAAAACAGCGTGATATTGAAAAGAGTATTAAAATGTCACGTTATATTCTTACAAGTATTGTAAGCGGTATTGAATATGTTAATCATAGATGGGATCCATTTCATCTCAAACTTGATAGATGGTCAGAGAATGTTATGGAAAATATCAATGATTATGATGAGGTATTTGAGGAACTTCATGAGAAATATGCTGGCTCGGTTAATATGCCGCCTGAGCTTAAGTTAATTATGATGGTTGCTGGAAGTGGTTTTATGTTCCATTTGACTAATACTCTCTTCAAGAGTGCAACTCCAGATTTGAATGATATTCTGCGTAATAATCCTGATATTATGAATAACATTTCTCAGGCTGCGATGAAGAATATGACTCAAAAGATGGGAGGGGGAGATAATGATCCACTTGCCAATATGATGCAACAAGGTTTGAATATGGTTCATAATAACCGTAATTCCACTGGAAGACGCCCTGTTGGACCAGTTCCTTCTGGATCACAAAGAACAATGAATGGCCCATCTGGACCAGATATTGATGATATTGTTAATTCACTAGAGAGTAATGATCAATCACCTCGTCCTGCATTAGTTCAACATCAAATGCAACAGAATGGTCCTAAGAGAATTAATCTATCTATCTAAATATAAAAATTGATTAATTTTTTATAATATTTTTATTAAATCATAATTTAACCTTATCACGGTGGTTGAGTTTTTGACCTATGTTTAAATATATTTAAACATAGATTTTTTATAAAATTATCCTTTATAAAGCACCACGACATAATTA
>JGI10211J14876_10000161_pt1 | contig 26495 bp, 36 predicted proteins | sample Etolagsediment_FD_14876 | JGI IMG/M metagenome (IMG submission 14876)
TTTTGAAAAAGCTTGTTCTGTATAATTGTTTTTATCCAAGGTTTTTTTGAAAAAGCTTGTTCTGTATAATTGTTTTTATCCAAGGTTTTTTTGAAAAAGCTTGTTATCCAAGGTTTTTTCTAAAAAGCTTGTTCTGTATAATTGTTTTTATCCAAGGTTTTTTCTAAAAAGCTTGTATTGAGATAATATAACTATGATTTTTTTTTTTGAGACCTTTTATATGATATATAGTTACATCTTTCGAATTTATATGATAAAAGAAATTGTTAAAATCAAAATTATTAGGAACTAAAATTAAACAACATTTAAATTTCTTTTCTCGAATCAAATTATTTAAAATACATACTATATTAATGTTATTAAATCCTAATCTCATTGATTTTTTCCCATAATACGATGATCCACCCCATGGTAAATCCAATATAATAATATCTTGGTTAAGCTTGAAAAGCATTTCCATGGAGTCTTCATTATATATTTTATATTTCTTTTCATCAAAACCATACACGTCAAAATTATGTTTTATTATATTTGCATGATTGGGATTTATTTCTACTATATTAAGCATTTTACATTTTTCCGCCAAATGAAGACTTATACCTCCTAAGCCTCCATTTCCGTCTGTAATAATCATTTTTTTTAATTTGGCTTTTCCATAGATTTCATCTAATATTTTAACAAAAGCTTCTCCAATCGGAATTAATGCAACGGAATAAAGACCAATTTTAGTCATTTTTAGTTTTTTTATATCTTCATTGGATTGTACATTACCAATTAATGGAAATTTAGTTTTAAATTTGTAGGGAGCATTATTGAATTTGACATTTTGATAATTAAGTTCTGGTTTAAACTGAATTACTTTCAAAGGTTTATTTAAGAAACAAGATTTATTCCACATATAATAAAATCTAAGAAAATATTATAAAATGAGTAAAAAATACTGCAGAACCCAATACACACTTGGAGGATCTCAACCTTATGTCCTCACCGCGCAATGGCCACATGCGTTTACGCCAAAACAAACTTATTGGAAACCAGATTATAGTCTCCAAGGAGTAAAAGGATACAATGATGTAGAAAAGTATCATCCTGTTGGATATATTCCCACAGGTGGTCGTTTCACTCCAGTACCATGTGATAAGCGGGAACTAAATGAATTTAAGATTCAATAATTATATTATATAAATATATATAATGTCGTTAACAAAACAAAATATTGATGCAATGAATGAATTACTTAAAAGACGGCCACTGACTGCTTCTATAAGAAACGGTCAATCTAAACATATCAAAGGAAATTTAACTAATAAAAACACAGCTATATTATGGCTGGAATCAATTAAATTAACTGCAAAAAGTAAAAACAGAAAAGGTCAAGAAAAAATAAATTATAATGCAATTGTTGCTCAAGCAAATAAAATGTTAGGTAAATTACGTAATGCAACGCCTGCTACAGCAGCGGCTAATCGAAATGTAAATGAAACATTGGATAATGCAGCGGCCGCGAATTCATCTCATGGTGGTCCCGCTGCAGCTGCGGCAAATAAGGGTGCATTTAGTAGAAGAAAAAATAATAGAAACACTGGTGCAAACTATAATAACGTTTCAACAGCCGCTAATTCATCTCATGGTGGTCCAGCTCGTAAAACTAATACAAAACCGTTGAAAGTTGTTTTTTTTGATTTAGATGAAACATTGGTGTTCAAATGTGGAAGTCATAAAGGTTTGGGTAAATATGTTTATCTTGGTGAATATTCAAGGAGTAATACTAATGAAACCGATACAGTTGGTATATATACAACTAAAGCTATAATCAAGATGTTGAAAACTATTAATAAAAATAAAAATTGTATGTGGTTTATCGTATCTCATGGTAGTAATATACAATTCCTTGATTTTTTCGAGACACAAGGTGTTAATAAACCGAATGGCATGAGATTTTTAGAAAAAAAAATCCCAAAATCAACTCAAGTAATAAATATTTTGAATGGTTTAACTAATCCAGTATATTCAAATATAAAAGCAGTTTTTGTTGGTGATAGTCATGGAAATGGTGGGGCAAATAAGGAAGCTGCGAATGGAGCAGGAATACCATTAATCAAAGTAACTAATGGAACGGTTCAATGTGATATGGGTGGATTTACATTCCCATCAACAGTTATGACAGATGAAAATGTTGAAGAAGTCATGAATTTCATAAATACTTAAAGAAATAAACACCATTATAATACATAAAAAATGGATCAAATGGGATCTTTAGATGAATTTATCGAGCAAGTCTTCGATAGTTCCGTCAAACCCAAAAATAGTATTGCATTATCCTTGGATATTAGTCATTTACCGGCTGGGACAGATGCTAATGATTTTATTTTTAAGCAACTTCTCCAGATATTTATTGGAGGGTGTAAGCTTCGTTATGGAGACAATATTCTCTTAGAACATATGAATGGGGCGCGTTTAGAGAAAATGCAGGATTATTTCGCCAGTTTTGGATTTAAACTTTATGTTGATTCTGAGCCTGAAACGGATGAACCGCGTTACAAAACAGAAGATAAGGAAAATCTCAAGGATTATTACCTTAAAATCAATCGAAATAATGTAAATTATTATATTTATTTTGATTATTTAGAATAAATATCTTTTATATGAAAATATAAATATTTACACCCATGGAAATTTAAAATGGAACAAAAATTTTTATATAAAAGTAAAGATTAATCCAAATATGAAACATACAAATCTAATTTGTTATTATGGAAATATCACTATTACAAATTGCTCAATGGAATATGTTAAATGTGAATTTATTAGAAATGGTTATATCAATAAATTGTCTTCAAATGTAGATATAAAAATTGTTGGTGGTGGTACAGGCAGAGCGCTACCGACCGGTACAGTGTATATTGATAAAAACACAGTAGTTGAAAACGAAGATATTTATGGTATTGGAAAAGTTATTCTGAAAGAATAAATCTTATTTTATATTAAGTACTATGATTAGAAGAAAAAGAAGATCTAATAAATATTTAATTGATATTTATACTCGTTTTATTACACATCGAATGCGAGATAATGTTGTAAAAGAGCTATTTAGTCTCCATGATAGTAATTCACCTACAATTGAAGAAAATCTTTCTATTAAAAGTCCCGTTCAATTCCAGTTTTCACAAGAACTCCTTAATAATTATAAATCCTTTTATTTAAATAAAAATGTTCAATTAAACAGAGAAAACCTCCTAATTAATGGAAAAACTCTTAAAGAAGTAGGATCACTCAAGAGTGGAACTTATGGTCAATTGACAGTATTTGAGCGAAATATAGTTTTAAAAGAATTTGAGACTACAAGTAATTTTGTAGAAGAAATAATGATAAGTCATCTCATTAATTCCAATAAACTACCCAATACCATACCAATTCTACCCATTTTGAATAAAGATCATGCATTGATAATGCCTCAAGTTCAAAGTGATTTAGAAAATTTTTATCAATTAATGACTAGTTCAGCTGAAACTGTTCAAAGTATGGATAAAACTACATTTGATATAATTCATTGTGTTTTAGATTGTTTAGTGAAATATTCCAAGAAAAGTCTCTATTACACTGATTTAAAATTAGCAAATTTGCTTGTACTTCTTACTTCAGCTAATGAATTTAGAGTTATCTTTGGTGATATAGGTTCATTTGTTTATCTCAAGAAAGATTGGAAAGGTTTTGGCTCTGATGTTGCTACTTATCCTCCTCCCAATAGCCAACTTAATAAAAATGTAATGTCATTAGGACATATATTACCAAATAGACGAAAAAATATCGATAAAGACTTATTAAAGAAGCTAGAAGACCATGGATATATGTCCAAGACAATGACATGGATATTTGGTGCATTCATTGTTAATTTGTTTTATATATTGATGCATCGGAAATCAAGAAGAAGATATAATAGTTTTTTCTTGTATGGTAATATTATCCATTCAACAAAAAAAGAAGTAGAAGATAAAGTTAAAATCGAACTCACAAAATATCAAAAGTTTTTCCAAGATCATAAATGTAAATATCTATTATCAATTGTTAATGTTCTTCCAAAAATATTAAGATATAATAATTCCGAAAGAATTGGTTTGGATGAAATATTTATTTAGATTTTCAATATTCTAATAGAACTTCGTCATCTATCTCACAATTCTGAAATTTCAAATTGGTATTTTCATTTTCTGTTCCAAGCTCTTTTGGACTAATTATTGTCCAATCAGTCTTAATTGGAAGTAATCCAAGTTGAGTCTCCATATAAGCCACTAAAGCTGAACACCAGAAGGTTTTCTTTCGTTTAACACTGCCAACTTGCCAATGAAAAAGTGCCTTAATCCAATCTGTAAGAATCAAATCATAAGGTCTATTATGGACAACTGATTGTGCCTGATCTAATTTTTCATAAAAACTTGCATCTCTTGTACATCTTATTTTTCTATAATAGAGTTTATTTTCTTGATTAATCTCTAAAATCTTTTTAAGAGGCACTAATTCTACTCCTATTTTGATTTCGTCGTCTTCGGAGTCCTTGAACATTTCCCAATTAGACTCAAGCATAAAATATCCTTTTAGATCAGGTCTCCAAGAAGGATCTTTTATGATTATGGCACTATGAGTATATTTACTCCATGTAAGAAAGCCGATGACAGCGTCCATCGTGTCAAATAAGAGGTCAGACCAATGTTTGACCTCATAATGATGTTGAAATAATAAAATATCACCTGATTGGAAATCATATTTCTCGACTAATTGTTCAAACCAATCTTTATTGTCACTTTCAATATTGTCTATATCAGTCATTTTATATTACTTATTTGGAAAAAAGCTTAAAGATATAAATTATTAAATCATTATATGGACATACAGAAATTTAATATAAATACAATTGAAAAAGGATGTAATATTTGCGTCATTGGAAAAAGAGCGACAGGAAAAACCAAACTGGTACACGATATATTATATAATATACAAGGATTTAGTTATGGTATAGCATTTGATCCATGCGGGGGAAGTTATCCTATGATTCCTAATCATTTTAAGTGGAAAGAATATCATACAGATGCACTTAGATCATTCAATGATTATTCTAAAAAATATATTAAAAATGAAGGATTCGCTATTTTTAATCAATGTTTTATGGAAGATCCAAATAAATATAATAATGTTAGATGGACTGTAATGAATGGTCGATGTGTAAGAAATACTAATATATTTGTGGAACAATATTCAAATTTTAGACTAGCAATTAGAACTAATATGGATTATATTTTTTTATTTAGAGAACATAATGTGAATAATATACAAAAATTATACGAACATTATGGTTGTATGATTTCAAGTTTCGAAAAATTCCGTTTAATATTTGAAGCAGTAACTAAGAATTATGGATGTATGGTGATAGATAATAGATATGATGGTGGTGTTTATTGGTATAAAGCCGAATTACATCCCGATTTTAAGAAATATAATTTCCCTAAATTCACTATGCCCAAACCATGCAAAAATCTGGAAGAACTCAAAAAGAAAATTGGAGAAAATTGTCCTATCTGCCTAGAAGAAATGGCAAATATAAATAATATGTTGATAACAAAATGCTTACATGCTTTTCATCAATCTTGTTATAGTGGATACAAAGATAAGCATAAATGTCCATATTGTAGGTCTGTAACCGGATTATAATTTTATTTTCCGAAGAAATCGCCCGTATTTTTTTTCTAAATATAATTATAGTATAATGTCGAGATTTTCACCGATTCAATATTCTCAGGATACAGACGGAAAGTTGCTACCGTCAGGTACATCTGAGAATATAGATTTAAATAACCATTACATTATTGAAAAGTCTGAACTTGAAGACTTTAGGAAGGATTATCAGGAAAAAAAGGAATTAATTGGAGAATTAATTGCTAAGATAGATAATTTAATGAGAGAGAATACTGATCTCAGAAATAAAATTGATAATCTTAAATATAATCCTAGGAAAAAATTATCGAAAGAAGAAAAGGGTTTTGTAGTCAAGATGATGCAATGTGACTGGTAATTCCCTTTTTAAGCGGAGCCTTTGGCTCCTAAAAAGGGAAAACCAAAAAACACAGATAAAAAAACACAGATAAAAAAATACAGATAAAAAATATATTTTCAAAAAATAGTAATAATTCTAAAAATTTATATATATAATTTTCAATATATATAAATTATTTTTACGTAAATTTTTAGTCTCTTTTATCTAAAAAGAGCATATATTAAAATGGCCAACCTCAATGAAGCTTTTAAGACTTTTGATTATTTCTCAGCTAAAATAGCAATGGAACCTAGAAAAGTAGTTTACATGACCAGTTATGATACTACTTGTCCTACTTGTGGTGATCCCGGATATGCAGCTACAAATGATGGTGGTTCCATTGGTGGTTGCACAAAATGTCATAAAACATACGCTTCCAAAGCTTTTAAGACAGAAGTTGTTACGGAAAAAAGAAAAACTGTCTCTAGGAGGAAATTAGGCGAAACTGTTAATGAATTTGGAGAAAAATGGAAGAAAGCCGGTTCCAAACAAATCATACGAAAATGTATTAAATGTGGTCTTCCTGAGAATAATCATAGATCTTATCATATGTTTGATTCAGGCGAAGGAAGATTCAATCCATATTCTCCAAATATTTGTTGATAGTGATCCAATATTTCATTAAGTCTCTTTTGAGCTTTTAGATACTTTTTAGAATCTTTATTCATTTTACTCAAGCGACTTTTCATATTTTTTATTTTATTTAATTCTTTTTTCTTTTCTTCATCTTGAGAAAGAACTTTATTGGCTCTTTTTTTTTGTTTTTCCTTTTGAATATGTCGCGAAAGTTGATCATTAATTCTTCTTGATCTATCTACTTCGTCTTCACCTGATTTTATTTCACCTAATGTCGGAACACAATCCAATGTCTGTGCCCAGTCAAAGAAATTATTTCTTTCATCATTGTCTTTGAAAACTAAACTTGTAGAATTAACAATATTTTCACAAAAATAACAATCGAGATTTTCATCTTCATATTCTCCTGAATAAATACTATGGAGAATAGGTTGATACATCTCTGCGAAATCTTGAACTGATATGAAACCACATATCACTGGATCTTCAATAGTACTAATAGAACTATTGAATGTTGAATGTATCATATTGATAGCATCTTCTATAGTCATATATATAATTATATAATTTCTAGGCTTAAAACTATGATTAAATAAAAAAAATAGTTTTAATATTGTTTTAATCATAAACAATTTTTTTGACATAACGTGGAAAAAATAATCTACCTTCTTTCAAACAACCTATTAAATGAGTTTCAAATTCAATTGTTACTTGTTTATCAATATTATCTATGAAAAATTGTTTGTCTAAACCAAATCTTCCTAATGATAAATCAATATAGGTTGGCACAGGAAATAAATGACTAGTATCATTAAATATTGATTGATTGGTTATTAAACAAGTAATATTATTATGTTTCCATATTATCCCATCAATAGATACTTCTTTGATATATGCTTTTACATATCCTTCATTTATTTTCATATAATTTCTTTTGATTATAGGATTTTTAGAAATTTTAATTAGGTTTCTTAACATTGTTTTATGATTAATATTAAATTTTTTTTTAAGTTGGCTTAAAAAGATATATATAGAGTATATAAAAAATGCCATACAAGATAGAATTTGTTGGGCATGAGCCGACATTAACCAATGTAGAAAAAAAATCTTTGATAAAAAAATCAACAGAAATATATAAAGACGAGATCAATCAAATTGAACATCAAATTAAGGTATTACAAGATAAATTGATGAAATCAAAGATAAATTATGAAAAAATATGTAAGCATGAGTTCTATGAATATAACAGAGGATGCGATAAATGTAAAAAGTGTGGTAGAAAAGAATATTATGTTTATACAAGTTAAAGAAATGATATAGTTAATAAAGTATAAAAAATGGAAAAACATGTTTATATTGGCTTAGATCGAATCGTTTCAAAAAAAAAATTAATTGATAAATTTGCAGTTAATGGTGTGGCAAATGAAAAAGAAGAGAAGAAATTTAATCGTAAATTAAAAGATTATATCATGGAAAGAGAGGAAATACCAGTTGATGAGTCGTCACAACTAAAAAAAGAGCTAAAAAAAGAGCCATCTCAGAAAAAATATTCACTAGAAGAATTTAATCGTGATTTAATGTTATATAAAGAAAAAAGAGAAAAAATAGAAAAAAGATATCAAGTATTTAATTATTTCGTAAATAGACCTATTGAGTCTGCAAAAAAAGATAAAAGTGATTTAACATCAGTTTTATGGGACACTATTGTGAGAAATCGAGACAATAAAAAATTCGATAAAATAATTGAAGAAGATATTTATAAAAAAAATACAAAATTAAAAAAATGGTTTAAATTAATGAAAAGAGAATTAAAAGAAATTGCCAAGGATCATAAAGATGAAATTAACAAATGTCTTGAAAAATATGAAATTTTTTTTAATAAAATCTTATTTAATAAGCTTATAATTTAATTATGTCGCGGTGGAAGATCCTTTATAAAGGATAATTTTATAAAAAATCTATGTTTAAATATATTTAAACATAGGTCAAAAACTCAACCACCGTTATAAGGTTAAACAATTGACTATATCCTTCAACATTTTTTATTAAATCTTTCTTTTCATTTGGTAAAGACAAATGCAATGAATTCCATAACAATGCTTTATTTGATGTTATAAAATATTTATTATATTTTATTAATAAATCCGTAATTGGTGACATTTAATGCAGAACATACAATAATAAACATATCTATATTAGGATTAATCATTATCATTTCATCTATTATTTTTTCAATAGATTCTGTCGTAACAGAAGAACTTAATGAATCATTCCTCAAATTCAAATTTCGCTCAACTATTATATTACAACCAATATGTTTCATTAACCGTTTATATTTATTATGAATTTTATCAATATATGGTGTTAAAAGTGATATGTTAATTGTTTTTGTTTTCAATTTTTTAGAAACTTTGTTCATAGCGGCTAAAATAGAAGTGGTTGTATCGTTTGTTTGAATATCGTAATTAAAAATACATCATTTTCTGTTATATTTTTTCTTAATTTTTTAAGTCTATTCTCAAATTCAAAAGTTGGAAAACATCTCATTATTTTTTTATGTGATATTATTTATTTAAAGTTTGAACTTAAATAATATTATAATGAATAGAGATTTATGTCATTATATATTAAATTATCTAAAATTAAAAGATAAATATCAGATAGGACAAGTAAATAAAAGATTTAATTGGTATTGGAATAATTATTTGGCGGATGGTGCGGTTAAGATAGCTGAGGGATATCGATATATGGATTATCGTTTTATATTACCTCCAAATTGGATGAAATTGAGACCATATTTTGGTATTCTGAATAAATGTACAAGATATCCAATTATGAAAGTTAAAATCACAATGGATTATGTTTATTTATCACTTGAGGAAAGACAACAATTTGCTAATCAATCAAATAATATAATTATTGCTTAACTAATCGTGCGTAAGAACCGAGAGTTTTCATGTGTGTTATAATTATATAAAAAACATGAGCTGTCCAGAAGATGAAGAAGAGCCAATCGGAGGAATTTATACTAATAATGTTTCAATTGCCATGGACGAATGGTTCAAGGATAAAGATGCATTGCTTATTGATGGAATTATGATGTCTGTTGGTGATTGTCGGAAAATAGCGAATGAATGGAAAGGTTCAAAAGTATCATTTACAGAGATGTATCCTACTAAGACGCAAACTTTTGAATTAGCTAAGTGGAAAGGTAAAGAATTGCGTTTATCAACATGTGGTGGTTGGGAAAAATATGATTTGGCTAATTTTATAGAAATAATGAATGATTGGGAAGGTGAAACCTTGACAATTGGATATTGTGGTCCTAAGATATTCAAAAATGTCGTTGAGGCATTTAAGAATCCGAAATATAAAACTATTTGTTTTGAATCATGTGATTTTCCAAATAATTTTATTGAAAATATAAATAAAAATGTTCCTGAATTAACAATAATTGTTAAATAATTATATATAAATTAATATATGTCTTGTTATGTCATAACCAATTTTTTTTGACAAATCTTTTTGAATTCTCAATTTATTATAAAAATATTTATCCAAATATTTATGTAACAATGATATTATTTTTGATAAATCTTCTATATCACTATGTAATGATACATACCGAAATATAGTAAACTGAGATATACTCAATATTTCTTGTGCAATAATTTTTTTTGATTTTAATTTTACTAATTCGTCATAAAACCATTTATATCTGTAATCAATTGGAATATTTATGAGAAATAAATCCATTAAATCCATATGATGACCATTGTAAATTTTCTGGAATAAGTCATAAAAATTATATGATTGTTTTTTTATTATCTTGAATGCACCTGAATTAAGTTTATATATCAATGCTAATAATCCATTTATTTTTAATGTACATCCATGATCCCAAAAAAATACAAATGCATCAATATTGTATCCGAAAGGTCGTTTAACATATTTAGCATAGAGTCTATTGAGTTGTGTTTGAGACAGATCTAATCCAGAGTCAATACATTTTTTGAGTTTAAAATAATTTTTTGAAAGTAAATGAATAATATCATCATCTATATCTACATTTTTTACGAATAAATGAATTCGTGAAAAATCACCATTTCTAAGACAATATCTAAGACCATCTGCACTTGACCATTTATCTAAATCATCATTCAATTGTTTATCTAAATAGATATCTAAAAATTCTTTTGCAAGCATCCTTGATCCACCATTTTCACAAAGATCATAATGAGATATTTTACAAAATAATCTATCTCTTCGCGTGGGACATTTTTGATTTTTAAGTTCTACAATATGTTTTTTTATTCTATTACATATTTTGCAGTAATATGAACAGTTCATTGATTATATTTTATATGAAAATATTAAAAGTGAAAAAATATTTTTTCAATATTTTTATTTGTATGAAAAATAAACAATGAGCGCATTCAATCACTGGTTCAAAACAGTAAAAGCCGATTGGAATAATCATAATGAAGCTGCTAAAAAAGAAGAAGATGAAATTAAAAAAAGAGAAAATCAATACAAAGAACAATTCTTGAAAAATAAAGAATCATATGAAAAGAAAATCGAAGAAGCAACCGGAAAAGGATATACTCAAACTGATAATCTAGAAAAAGAATATCATATTATGGGTGTTCATACTGCTGATATTCAAAGAATGGGTCCGGAAGTATATAAAGAAGAACGAGCAAAAAGACAAGAATCGACATTTCGATGTAAGGCATTACAAAGAATGGTAAAAGATATCAATAGACATGGTCCGTTTTCTGCTAGACTGATTTATGATGGTAAAATTAATTATTGTAATATGGTTGATAATTCAGTTGTAGATTGTAAAGTTTTCTTTGATTGGTCATTAAAGAATAATGTTAAATTTACTAAAGATAAATTTGTTGGTAAAATTATTTAAAATTGATTTTTGAATTTTTATATTTTTTATATTTTCATATTTCTAATAAAAAATGTTAAATAAAGATATCAATTCTTTAGTTTTTTCATACTTAAATTTTACTGATAGATATAAATATGGATTAACATCTAGAACTGTTTGGACTTATTGGAATAATTTTTGTCATCCAGAAGTAATTAAATTAACGCCTAAACAAATAGGACTTGAAAAAAAATATAAAAATATTAAATTTGCAATTGATTTTTATATTGAACACGATTATGATGATGAAATAATACTTACAATAGATGATGCATCATGTTTATCTGATTTTTACAAAGTTGATTTATCATTTACATTGATTAATGATGGATTTCAGGGATTAGATAAATTAGATAGTGTGTGTGAATTAGATTTATCGTGCAACGACATACAAAATATTGATCGATTCAAAAATTCTAAAAAATTATATTTGAATCAAACATTAGTCAAAGATGTATCTCAATTGAATAATATTCATACACTTGATATATCAAATACAGATGTATGTGATATTTCTATGTTAAAAAATTTATATTCAATTAATATTTCAGGAACATCAATAACCAATATATTTAATTTGCAAAATGTATATGAATTATATATGGCAAATATGAATATCGACAATTTAGAAGAAATATTGTCTACCTTTACAAATCTTCATGTTCTTGATCTAAAAGGAACAAATATTAATGATTTAAGTATATGTTCAAATATATTTGATAAGATACATAAACTAAACATATCATTTACATCTATTGCTGATGTTTCAATGTTAGATAATATTCATACTCTTAATCTATCACATTGTCAAAATATAACAGATGTTTCAATGTTGGGTAATGTGTATAATCTTAATTTATCTTATACAAATATTGAGTATGTTTCAATGTTAGGTAATGTACATATATTAAATTTATCTGGTTGTAAATCAATAGATAATTTTTCAAATTTGGGTAATGTTTATGAACTTGATTTATCTCATACAAATATTGATGATTTATATGGATTAGAAAACAACAATTATTTATTATTAATTGATTGCCTTGATATTGATGATATTTCACCACTAAAAAACATTAAAAAATTAAATATACGCGGTTGTAATAATATAACCAATATATCAATGTTATATAATCTTGAAGTATTATGGTGTGATAAAACAATACCACAAGAACAAATCGATAAAATTTTTAAAAAATAAAATTTTTCTTTCTATTATCTAATTGATCATCATTATAATATTGCTCTTTTGATTGAGGAAACAGTATTTTCCACAATGCTTGATTAGGACTTTTCTTTGTATTTATATCTCTACCTAATACATAATATTTATTACCTTTTACTTGTCTTTTCTTTCTACTAAGTCTATAATTCTGAATAGTATTATAGTCAGTTTTATCAATGAGAAGTTTCTGATCTTTTACTTTAATCATATAATGATCATTTTGATCATGAGCAATATTATAAATAATAAGTCCTTTTATAATATTCATTTCTACAAGAGTTTTGAATGCTTCTTTGTAGTTATCAAATGTTTTATCTAATACTTTTTTAATTGATACTCTGTAATTTCCATTTGGTGTTTTATTAATTCCTCCTGTATAGTTATGAATATTTGTTGGTAATACCACTTTGTTTTCATTACAATATTTCTTTATAATATCTGGTTTAATCGCTTTTTTAAGATTTTCACAGAATTGTGTAATATACTCATTAACTTTCTTCCAAAAACTGTTATGTTTTTGTATGGTAATTTTATACAATTCTGGATCACTAATATTTAATGATTTTAATTTCATTAATGCATCTTTATGAGATCTAAATGAATGTTTTTGTTTCTTTGTTTTACCTTTGTTTGAATTTGTTCTGGTGTAATATCTTTCTCCAACTTTCTCAATTGATCCAAAATATAATTTCGGATGATCTAAGAGATTAACTTTAAATTTTTCTTCAAATTGTTTGATATGGTTGTCTTGAAAACAAGTTTTTTCTAACTCAAATCCTTTTTCAATCAATTCATCTCTAATCGAAAGATATTTTGGATTAGTAAGATATTCAAATTTATATCCATCTTGTTCAGGATAAGACATACTAATGCTAATACCAAGGGTTTTATATATTTCTTTTCGGTTTTTCCAAATTTTCACGATGTTTCCTTCTAATGACGATTGTACAATTTCTCTTTCATTTCCTAACATTTTACTGGATAAAGGAATGCATTTATAGCTCGTGCAATCATTGACTGCTAATTCCCAACATACCTTTTCTCCTGATTTGAGAGTGGTTGTCAGGGCATTTCCTTTCAAAACTTCTTCAATAACACCTCTTCCAAGATTATTTGCTGTTCTTGCTTCTTTTTTACTTTTATATTGTTTAACTCGTAGTCCAGAGGAATTAATCATCCAAATCGGTTGATGAGATGAGTGTTTTTCCTTTTTTGGAGGAATAATATCAGGATAGTTAAGAACATCTTGGTAAGTTGCATATTCCCAGCAATATCCATTTGATGTCCCACATGAATTAATGGCATTTTTAATATAAGCATTTTTTTCATCAGGTGATGTTGTAATTTTAATATATGTTCCATCACTATTTATTTTCCAAACAGGTCTTCTTTTTTGAATTATATATGGTCTTAATTTATCAAAATTTATTTTCTCAGTAATTTCATTTTTAGCTAATTTATCGTATAATAATGGAAACGAATTTTTAATACTTGGATTTATAATTGGCCCTTTATAATCCTCTATGTGACAATATCCAAATCCATTATATTGACTTTGATAATTAGATGCAACTTTTGTACAATATTTATTGTCTTTTCCTTTTATTTTTTTAATTATTGATCCGTCAAGTTCAAGTTTATAATAATTTCTCCCCTGATTTTTATGGGTAACCAAGCCATTTTCATGTGCATGCTTACAATTTTCCGCTTGTGTGCACCATTCTAAATTATTTATTGCATTATCAAATGTGTTTCCATTTTTGTGATTTACGACTGGTTTATTATCTGGATTTGAAATAAACGTTTTTGCAATAAGCCTATGTACAGCTTCTGATCTTAATTTTTTTCCATCTTTCATGATTGGAATTATTTTGTATCTTCCATCATTTTTTTCCAAAATATTATTTGTGTTTAAATTTTTAATTCTTCCCATATCAGAAACTAATAAATAACCACAATCCTTTACGGTGCATTTCACCCATTTTTCATTTTTATAGTAATCATCTTCATATTTTTTAAAATTAACATATTTTTTTTCACCTTTCATTTTATAATATCCTTTTTTTCTTTTACCATTAATAAATTCTCTAATATAAAATAATCCTATTCCTAATTCTTCAGAAGCTTTAATTTGAGATTCATATATGGTTTCTTTATCATTTTTATCAATATAAACTATTTTCTTTCTTTGACCGCCACTTTTATTATTTTTATCTAATTTTGCTGCTTTAACATTTTCTGATCTAGTTACCCATTCTAAATTTGTTGCATTATTATCTTTTGTATTAGAATTTTTATGATGAATCTCCAATATTTTATTTGGGAATTCATTTTGTTTTTTATCGTATTCATCCTTTAAAAATGCCTTTGCAACTAGTATGTGAAGCTGAATCATATATCTTTTTCCGTTATTATCTGTTATTTGTGTTTGATTATATCTTTTTTTTCCACCAGTTGATTCACTGATATGTCCATTAGGTCCTTTTATTTTTCCAGTGTTTGAAACTTGATATTTAGTGTTTTCGATTTGCTTCCATTGTTCTGTCATTTTTATAATATGTTTAATTATAAAAATCTAGGGAAAAAATTTGTCAGTTTTATTTTATTTTATATAAAAAATTTAAAGCTTTTTAATATTTATTCTGGGCCCTTTTTTTTTAGAATTTATATATTCTTCTAAAGTTGTCCCATCATCATCATCATCGCCATCATCGGCAATATAATTAGCATCATTATATGCCCAAACTTCTCTACTACAACATTTGAAGCTGGGATGCGCGTCTGCTTTATACCAAAAAACTTGATCTTCTAATTTATTACTTTTAGCAGCATTGTTTATAACAAGACATTCATAATTATTTGTACATTGATCCATTGTTGAATTGAACATTTCTAATGTTGGAAACATACCAGCATAATGTTCATATAACTTTTTTCTGTTATTAAATATATTTTCCCTCAAAATAAAAACCCAATCAATATTGGTTCTTAGGTTAGGTGGTATCCCCATTGCATATTGGAGCACCACGACCATAGAAATATCAACATGACGACCATTGAGGAAAATCTCTCTAATACGTTTGTCTTTCTTCCATGCGCTATCATAAAGACAATCATCTAAAACAAGAAATGCCCTTGGATCAATGTCTTCTTCACCTGCGACTAATCTTTTTTTTATTCGTTTTTGTCTTTTCATAAAACTTGAAATAATAGCTGGTTGATATTCATCATGAATGAAGATTGGTGGGACATAATCAGAATAGAATTTATTGGCACTTTCTGTTGGAGAAATAACTGTTCCAACAGGAATATCGCGTTTGTTATAAAGAAGATCTTTTGTCAAAAAAGATTTACCGGTATTTCGTTTTCCGATCATGACTACTACTTGACCATCTTTGATCATATTCATATTAAATTTTCTAAGTTGAAGTTCCATCTTATATAAATATACAAGAAAAAATTATTTACAGAAAATTAACGAGTATTAACATAATATTATAAATTCCTATAATATTATAACTGAAATAGACATAATTATTTGATAAAAAAATGTGCGTAAAAAATATTTTTGTGCCCGACTTAACCGGTCCATCTCGTTACTTCCATCTAGCCATCCTAATCAATGCATCTCGCACTTCCATTATTTCCAATGAACTTCTTAATTCATCCAACCAGCATCTCTCTTCTGCACATAAACATAATTCTCCTGCTCTTACTACATCACAATCATTATAATGATACATACTCATTCTCCAAAGATTAAATGTATATTTACTGGGACATTTCACTGGTCGGCTCTTAGCCCCTTCTGTAAATGCTTCTAGAATTTCTTTGTTATCAACAAAATCACTTAACTTCATTTGTATTTTATTATTATTTTTGCTTTAAGTTCATAACATTCCTACCATAATAGGTTCTGTTGGTAATTCCATAGGCTGATCACCTCCTGTTACTTGAGGATTTCCACCTCCCATTAAACCCTTTGCTGTTTCAGCAATACCACTCAATAGAGATGCCTTGGGAGTACTTGGTGTTGATGGTGTTCCCACGGAATCCTCAGTTACTTTTTTGACAGCTGCAGCGGCTACAGCAACGGCGGCAGCAGCACCTCCACCGCCCATTTTCCGATACATAAAGAATGCACTATAAACCAAAGTGCATGATACTATAAAAACAAATATATAATAACTCATTGGCTTAGCATTCTTAGGAGTTCTGTCTCTGCTATAATAAAGTATTAAAGTAACAACACTCGAAAACAAAAGTGATACTACATAAGGATTTGTTAATAAAGATTTTAAATCCATTTATAGATTTAAAATAGTTAATAAAAAAAAGATTTTGAACTCATTTAATAATATTTTGTTAAATTATCCATCTCTCCACGACGAACACGCATTGTTTTAAGTTTTTTCTTTCTTTGCATCTTATCATTTGTTCTTTTTCGCACTAATTGCTCATAATCAAGTTCAGATGAAAGATCTTTCCTTAAATCATTTATTTTATTCACAACCTCTACCTTTTGCTCAGGCTCATGATCAGATTCCTCTGGAGTAACTTCCTCTCTTTCTGGTTCTTCCAGAGAAACATCTTCTTCTACATACTCAAGTTCTTCCGGAGTAACATCCTCGACTATGACAGATGCTCTATCCACTCCTCCTATAGTCGTTTCTACTCCTCCCCCGTCTTCCTCATTCATACGTTCTTTAATCATTTCGAATTGCTGATCTTCTAAGGTCTTCTTTTCCATTTCTTTTTTGTCTTCCTGATCAAGTTCTTTATTGTGTTGCTTTTGCTTTTCAAACATTTTTTTATCTACCTCATGTTGCTCTTCATTTACCTTAGAAATAATAACTTCCATATCACCTGTACTTTTCTTAGCTATGTCTAGACTAATGTTCTTAACTTGAGGTTCATCTTCAATAAGTAATTCTTCGTCATTCTCTACCGGCAATTTTTCATCAGTTAATTGTTCATCAGTTAATTGTTCATTATCATCCTCTTCAACAGGTAATTCTTCATCATCATCAGTTGCTACATCAGTATTTTCCTTCATAATTTGATCATATAACTTATCGTTTTGTTCATATTTTTCTTTAAGACTGCTTGGCTTTGCTCCAGCTTCCTGTAAATCCGGAATCGTGTCATCGTGTTCCTCTTCAAGCAATCCACTGGGTAAATGTTCGGCCTTTTCAGCCTCCTCCAACTCTTCATCTTCTACGCAGGGTTCTGCCCCCGCGCGACAGTCTTCTGCTTCCTCTTCTGCTTCCTCTTCTGCTTCCTCTTCTGCTTCCTCTTCTGCTTCCTCTTCTGCTTCCTCTTCTACTCGCTCACTAGTCGCTCCTCTCCCGTCTTCTACTTGATCTTCTTTCTTATCCTGAATTGTCTTGATATCATTATCTAAATATTGCAGTAGTAACTGTTTCATTGGTAATAGTTCTCTAATAGCTTCATCAATACAACTATTAATAATAGGAATAGTATCTCGCAGATTGGACTGCTGTTCCTTCGCAGACAAACTATCATCAAATAATGATGGATTTAAATATATCTTCTTGGCACATTCCTGATAGCATTTATGAACAAAATGAGCCAAATTAGGAATAGATACTTCAATTTGTCTATCATTATTTTGATTATAAATATTTACACTTGTTAGAATCTTAGTATTAGTAATAAAAACGGCTTTAAGAAGATAATCTATATAATCACATTTGGTACTACTCATAATACGATCAGTCTCTTCATCAATAACATCCTGATTCCATAACTTGATATCACGTAGAAGATACTGAAAATTCCGTAAAGTATTATTAGATCTTCCATCATTTTTCGCGTTTTCAAACATTTTTACTAGATTTTCATACAAAGGTGGGGTCAAAATAGCCTTAAGCTGATTTGTATATGAATCTTTGGCATTTACTAAAACATTAATACTGCTATCCATATTTTTTATTAATTTAAGATGTAAAAATAATATAAACTTTAATACGCACAAATATTATCTATATTATTGTTATATGAATAATAATAGTCCTAATGGAATTAGTGCAGTTGATCAAGCTATATTAAGTAAAGCCGCTGCAGTCGGAAATAGTCTTAACTACGTGAAAAATACACTTTCCAATAATGCAGGTGTTCTTAACTGGGTAGTCCTACTTATTCTCTTTATGTTTGTTATTTTCATGTAAAATACAAACCAATATGAAATTCGCAATTTTAATTATCTTATAATTGCAATTCAAGTTAATTACAGAATTACTCGGTAATTTAACATAAATCCCCATTATATCTTTCTTTAATAACATCCCAATAAATTCCGATATTTCATAATCACCTAATTCAATCCTCAAATCCTTATTTTTTTTATAATCAATTCCCGACCATGGAGGATCAATATATATAATATCTTCTTTCAATTTACTATAAATCTTAGTATAATCAGCATAATAAAAATCTATATTTCTTCGTCTGTATATATTCATATTATATTCCAAATAATCACATGTTTCCTTATCATATTCAATCGCATTAACTCTTTCAAAAAACAATGAGAAACTCAATGTATTTCCTCCAATATTTGCCGTCGAATCAGTTATAGTCTTTGCATTAGGAAAATCCTTTTTGATTATATTAGAAATAATATGAGCATTAACAGGCAAAGTAACTGAATAAGTAGATATTGGTGTATATCTGATTCCTTTATTCATGTTTAATCCATTAAAGAAAAATGGAAGTAAATTCCGCTCCCTTTTAATTTTATTTATAATTTCACCCGTTAGCATATTGTTTTTTTTCGACATCATCAAAGACAAATCATATAAAAATCGATAATACATAATATAATTGTTTTTTTCATTATTTCTTTTATATTTCTCTATTAATCCTTGTTCGACTTCATAGAAATAATCATTTATTATACGGTTGAATTCTGGTGATATATATGAATTTTTTATTTTATCAATTTTTATTTTTCTATTGAACATAATAAATATATTATCAATCATTTCATGATGAAATATTGTAACTTCTTTAAACGTATTAGCTAATAAATAGATTAATTTTTTATAAAATATATTATTATTATTAATAATGAAATAAAAATCTCCCCCTTCGACCAAATTATTCACAATATAATAAATTAAAACATTCATATTTTCTTTGGTGATTTTAATATTATTAATATAAATTACATCGAATTCTTGTATATTATCATTTAAAGTCTCTTTTTTCAAGAAAGTATAATAAAAATAGTAATTATTGACTTTATCAATATTATTATAATAATCATTAATAAAACAAATTCTATTTTTTAGATAAAATTTGAGAGGAAAGAAATATAGTAGTAAATGATGATAAATAATATTAATATTGGAAAATGAAACTTGAGTGGCTTTATTTTTCGAATAGATATAATTATTTAAATTACAATGTTTATACTTGAATTTGTACAATATGATTAAATTGTCAATATTAAGAAGTTTATCACATTTATAAAAAATATTTTTGTCTAATCTTGTAATTATAAAATTGTAATCACAATGATTCATTATATATTTATATTATTATTTCCCTAAGTATAAATATATATAAAAAAAAATATATTTATAATATAAAATGGACGAAATATTAAATGAATCTATAGAGGCTGTAAGTTTCGAAACGTTTGTTGAAAATGTTGCTGATCAGTACCTAGAATACTGTGATACTATTGATAAATATTTACAAGAACACTATCTCAATGACGAAAAACATATTAAACATTATTCTAAAAATTTAGTTGAATTTAAAAAGCATAGCAAGCAAGACATTTTTGTTTATTTTCTTAAAAATATTTTTCTTAACGCTAATAACATTGTAGATTGTAATGTAGATTTCTTCCTTACTCAAAAACCTTATATTTTGAAGAAAACCAAGAAAACCAAGAAAAAAGTTCTCAATGCAAAGGCTACTCATTTAGTACCCGGAAACATGTTTAGATATTTTGTATTTGTTCTTAATGAATCCCCTAAAGATGGAAAGGTAAGCAAAAACCGAGATGTCAAAATGCTTTTCCATGGTTTAACCGATATAATCAAAACATTTGAGTTACAATTGGAGAATCTTCAGAAATTTATAGAGACACATTTCAAGAATGAGAATACACAGCAGAAATTCAGAATCATTATTGGTAATTTTGGCAAGATTGTAAATGATGAGGAGGAGGAAGAGGAGGTTTCATCAGAAGAAGAAGAGGAGGAAAAAAGCGGTCAGACGTCTGATGGGAACGAGGGAGAATCGCTTTTCAGTGAATCATTCATCGAGAATTCCACTATTGGAAAATTGGCAAAGGAAATCAGTGGAGAATTCGATGGTAGTGATTTAACCGGTCTTTTGTCTAGTTTCCAAGGTGGGGCTGATGCAAGTGGAAATAATACTATTCATAAGATTAAGCGTAAATTAGATGATAAATTGAAAGATGGAACTATTCAATTAGATAAAATTGGAAATGAAATTATGTATGTCATGAAATCACTTACTGGTGTGACTGGAGGAGATGGTGAAGGAGGTCAGGTCAATATGATGAGCATGTTTCAGGGAATGATGCAAGGTGGAGGAAGTGGTGGAGGTATGAATTTTATGGATTTATTCAAGAATATGCAAGGAAAATAAAAATAAAATAATATATATATAGTATGGCTGATAAAAAAATCAATGAAAATATGCTCAATCGAATTAATACAGATAAATTTTGGTTTGATGAACCCAAAATTTTGATTCAACAGGATAGATTATCTAATTTTTTCCCAACTACTCAAATGAATATGATTGAAAAACTAAATGCCATTGCTAGACTTGGTATTTACCTAAGTATAGTACTGATTTTACTCACTAAAAAAACTAGTTATATTTACATATCAATTGCCGCATTGGGAATAACTTTATTTATGTTTAAAGCCAATAGAGATGATCTTGAATTATATTTGAATAATAATAATTCTAATAATAATTTTGTGGAAAAATCTCTATTGCAAAAAGAAAGAACAGAACCGACTGTAAATAATCCTTTTATGAATATTAATCTTATCACAGATGATAGAGATAGATCAAAGGCTAAATCAACATGGAACAGTCCTGACACGAAAAAAGATGTAGAAAAGAGTTTTAATTATAATTTATATAGAGATGTATCTGATTTATATGGTAAATCTAACTCTCAAAGACAATTCTACACAGCTCCAAGCACAACTATTCCAAATGACCAAACCGCATTTGCAAAATGGTGTTTCAATACTGGACCATCGTGTAAAGAAAAGGGAATTAACTGTGCTCCGAGATATTCACCAAATACTAGTCAATCCAACCCTTTTTACAATATTAACGATGTTGCTTAATTTTTTTTATCTTTTAATTAAAATTATTATATATATATCATATATAATGAGTAATACAAATTTTAGTATTAATGCCCTCACCCGATTGAATGATGACTACACTGAAAAAGAATCTAGAATTAGAAACAATCACACTGTTGCTAATAGACAATATTACAGACCCGGATTCATTAATAGAAACAATTATCTCGATAGTGTTACCAAAGTAGGTATTTATCAAAATAATAACAGAGATGGCAGAGGTAATATGGTTGATAATGAATCCAACTTATTTAATGGAGACAGAGGCAATAAACTCACTTCCACCGGTAAAAAATCCGGAAAACAACTTCCCACTCGTGTCTTTCCTGGTGCTCCTTTCCTCGGCTCCGGTCATTCAACTCTCCGCAATGTTGATGTCAAATCTGAACTCATGTCCGGCCTCCAAACACATACCTCTAAATCCACCGGAGCATTGGCAGGTGTAAGTATCAATCGTTTTGTTCCTCTTTTACCTTCCATTCGTAGTAATATTCAAGATCCTCAGCATATTGTGCCGACTTTCTGGGTAAATGGTGGCGAGAGTACAAGAAATGTTGTGAATAACGTGGATTATCTTAAGAGATGCTCGCTTTCCCAGATGCAGAGACCGCAAATGCAATAAGCTTAAAAAATATTTTATATATAATATTACAAAATGGATAAACATATGGATTTTGTAATTAATGATTTGTTAAAAATCATTAAAGAAATGAGAGAAACCATTGATAATCAAAATAAAAAGATTCAAATATTAGAAAAAAAAGTACATGTATTCGAAGAAGCAAGAAAAATATCCTGCACTGTAAGTACTTTATTAACAATTATTTACATATATAACGTTTTTTTATATTTTTTTATAAATAAACTTTAACCTTATCACGGTGGTTGAGTTTTTGACCTATGTTTAAATATATTTAAACATATATTTTTTATAAAATTATCCTTTATAAAGCACCACAACATAATTAAATAGTAAAATTACTTAAAAAGATAATATATATGATATATAGATTAGTGGGTATCTCGTTGAGAGGCTCCTCCTGGTATTATAACATATTTCTTTGTAACTAGTATTCCCACTCTAGCATAGATATTGGTTATATTATAATACTTGCATTTGCTCGCGAAAAAGAGGTATGAAGATATATTTCAGTTTATATGATTATTTAACGATATGAATATTAACATTTGTTAGCAAAAATGAGTCTGGTAATGCATATTGCGAAAAAGAATATATTGATAGTTTTTGACTTAAAGAATTGAATCATAATTCAATTATATCATGGAAGAACAATTACAAGCATTAACAGCAATTGTAGAAGTACTTAAGGAAAAATTTGAAAAACAACAATCCACTATTACTAAACTAAAAAATAAACTCAGAAAATATACAGATTTGGCAGAAGATAATGAACAAGCAATAGAGGAATTAAATAATCAAATGAAAGTATTTGATAATATTAAAGAAAAAGTAAATGAAATGAAAGAAACATTGGAGGAACATCAAGAGGAATTAGTTGATTTGGACGGTCGAATCGGAGAATTTGAATAGATAATATCATATTTGGTTTATTTTACTAATATATTTTCCTTAGTAAAATAATAATGGCAAGTCAATTAGATAAAGACGGTTTTGTATTCCTAAGTGGAGTATATCCAATAAGAGAAATAGAATATTGTAATAAAGAACTAAACTTTACATTAGGTGAAGAATATATTTTTACCAAAGTAAATTCCAAACAAGATTTTGCAAATGATAAATATTATGTTAATAATACCAATAGTCTCGTCAATACTTATTCCAAAATGCAATATTATAAAGTTCCTGTACTTAATATAGGAGGTAATAAAGATACTTTTACTGATAAAGGTCTTATTGATATATATAATGCAGATAGAATGTTTCCTTTTCTTGAAAAATATTTTGATATTAACTTAATGCAGTCAATTCTTCGAAAATTAACCGATATAGAATGGATTCATTATAAAACTAATTGTAAATTTAGTCATAATGTTCAGAATCCTGCGAAAGTTCATCAAGATAACCAAGAAACTTGTGTTAAATTTTGTGTTTATTTATCAGATGTATTAGAAGTTGATCAAGGATCTAATGTAATAGTATATAAGAGTCATAGGGATATCAATCGGATCAATAACAAGAAGAATTTGCGATATTTCACTGGACAAAAGGGTGATGTTCTTATTTCTTTTCAGAATGCATTTCATGGTAGAAATCCGAATTACGGAAGTTTAGTTGCATATTGTACATATTATTTTGTTCCAAAACTACGTCATTATCGTAATTTTGATAATTATATTTACAGACATAAAGAAGTTCAACAAGCTCAGTCATGTTAAAGAGATCGCTTCTAATTCATCATATATTGGTTGTAATATCTTTCGTGGATTTGTATGTAAAACAATGTTTTTATAGCCTAATGCTTTATAAAAATCTGTTAATGAATCCAAATTAATATTAAATAATTTCTTTTTATATCTATTCCATCTTTTATCACTTAATGGTTTGACACCTTTAATTGATAACCAACCAAACAACTTCCTAATAGTTTGTGCATGTTTCTCAAATAAATATTCTCTTGTAAATTTATTTTGAACAAAATTTAAAAGTCCCACAAATACATCATATATCTTGGCAAACGCAATATTATGAATGGTATGTCTTAATCTACAAACAGCATCCATATGCGTACCTATTTGAAAATAGACTCCATCATAAATTTTATATATATAATCTTTTGATCCAAAACAAAGATCTTTTCTATTGGTAATTCTATAATATTTACTTTGATAAATAAATGTACTGGTACTTCTATCTAAATCAGCCATTTTCACTATAATTCCGTTGCCTCTATCACTTAGGAAAATATTTTTGGATTTAAAATCATTATGACAAAAATCAATTGTATCTTGAAGATGATAAAGTGCTCTGTACATTTGAATAAATACGCTTGCAAATTGTTTTAAAGTAATTTCGCCTCCAAGAAGATCATGAAGAGTTCCCTTATTTGCAATTTCTAATAAATTAAAACCAGTTTTTTTACACATAAATGCATCATACATTTGTAATATATTGTCTCGAATGGTGTAATTATTGGAAACATACATCATATTTAAATTATTAAGAGTCTGAGTTTCATAATTAGATAGAATATGAACATGGAATTTACCATTTGGTGGATTAAGAACTAATGGCAATGTCCCTTTATATATTCTAACGAAGGGTTTTCCTTTTTTAGTAAGAGAATCCGTATCAATTTTGGTTTCTTTAGTTACATAGACTTCTTGATCAAAAGTGATTTTATAAGGAGTTCCGCTCTTACCTTTTTTATTGCCTAAAAGTTTAATTTCCGTATGTTTATTTGTGTTTTTATAATGAATTTGTATACCATCATATATACAATTTTCTAATTTTTTAGATTTTACAACAATATTTGGATGATTCATAAATTTCAAAAGAGCTTCTCTAACAATATGTGGTTCAGGATAATATACAACTCCTCCTCTGCATATATTATTGAATAGTAGAGTTTTACAAAGAGAATATTTTGCATCTCCACCCTTCTTACTGGTGGGGCCTTCGAATATTCTCCAGACTTTTTTCCCATTTTTATTAAAAATATATCCGGCAATAGCACCGTTTTTGAGTATTCTTTTATTCATTAACTAATAATAATTTAGATTTTTATTTAATAAAACCACGATATACATAAACATAGTGCATTCCAGATCCATGATGAATCAATAAAGCAGTTTGATCTTCATATATAATAAATGATCCACCACAGAATAGGCCTTCTCCCAGATTGTATATATCTTTTATAGGTTTGCAAGCAATTTCTCTTCCGTAAAGTTGTTCAAAATAGAATTGTCTGAGATGTTCGCGCTCTACTTTGACTTTTTGCCCAAATACATTATTATCCATGGCAATATCGTATTTTTGCGTTTGATCGAAAATAGTAAATGGAAAATATTTAGAATTGATATTTTCAAAATTTAATTGATTAAAGTCACTCGCTTATTTAGTATTTTTTTGTTTGGCTATAAATATAAAATTATTCATTAATTTATTTAACCATACCACGGTGGAACGTCCTCAATTGAGGACAATTTTATAAAAAATCTATATTTAAATATATTTAAACATAGGTCAAAAACTCAACCACCGTGATAAGGTTAATAAATATTTTTCAAATAAAAAATATTATATATATATATATATATATATATATATATATGAGTCAGAGTTTTTCA
>JGI10211J14876_10000162_pt1 | contig 26299 bp, 21 predicted proteins | sample Etolagsediment_FD_14876 | JGI IMG/M metagenome (IMG submission 14876)
GTATATATTTATAAACAAAGTGTTTCTACTTTATTACCACTATTTGAAAAAGAATTAGAAAAAGCAAAGCAAATTTCTAATTCCCAAAAACGAAAAAAAATAAACAATGCTTATTTTTCATTAGTTAAAAAATATCGTGACTTAGATGAAAATACAATACTTTCTGAATTATACTTGATTCAAGAAGATAATTTTGTTATTGAACATCAGTTATCACAAGATGAAGAAAAAGTAATCCAAGAGTATCACTTACGTCCTATATATTATCAATTTGGAACAACATTTCATATTTCTCATTTTCAACATTTATTTTATAATTTTAATTTTATTTACGTTGCTCATATTCAGAAAAATCATTGTACTTGGATAATGTTAAATAAAACAAAATCTAAGAACTATTTGGAAAAAAAAGTTTCTTCATTAGAAGATTTATATCAATCTTGTAAAGATTTACGAAAAGATAAAAATTATCAAGAATTAATTATTATACATGGTAATAGTCCATTATTATCTAAATGGGAAGAACAAAAAATAACAATTCTATTTCAAGAAACTATTTCAAATGAAGAATTAAATAAACATTACGAAGATTATTGTATTCAAGAGAATTTAATTTTATTAGAAAAAAAATTAAATGAACTTCAAGATAGTCGCACAAATATTGATTTATATGTTTTTGGGCGATTAAAAATGGAAATTAAAGAAGCAGTAGAATCTTATAGTTTAAAAGAATTATATATAGAACAGAGAAAAATTGAATTATTAAAAAATTGTGTAGAGGATCATGCTTGTTTTAATTTTAAAATAATTCCCATAAAAAGTCTTAAAGAAGGTGATATTGGAGAAAGATTTATCAAAGAATATAAGGGATTGATGGGAATTAAATATTTTTAGAATTTAATTTTCAAAAAATATATATATTTATATTATATAATGAGTAATCATGCATTTGCTGGAGTGAGTTTTAATGACCCACAATCTAAAGAAATTTTTGATTATCGTGATAAAAATATGTGCGAAAGTTGGAACACTGCCAAGCGTGAATTATATTTATGTGACGTAGATATTCATAAAAAAAATGATGCTTCTTTTATGTTAGAAGGGAAATTAAAAGGTGGTGCTTTAAAAGCTTCTTCTGGAAATAGTTATTTAAAATGGTGGGCCGCTAACCCTCCCACGTATAATAGTAATTTTTCTGGAAGTGGACTACCTTATGCTACTCCGGAAATGGCATTTGAAAATACGAATAATTACGGTAAAGTTCCTATTAAAGGAGGATTCTTTTCGTTCTCTTTACGTTATCCTAATAGTTATTATAAAAATATGGGTACAGAATATGTATTTCCTGAAGTCATGATCAAAGTAGTTAATGATAATGATGAACCTTTAAGTGAAACGCAACATATTAATCTAGGAGAAGGAATCCCATTCCGTTCCTTAACATGGGGATGGCAACGTAACTGGAATGATGGACCCTTATTTTATAAAAATGATAATTTACCTGTACGCAATCAATATCAAATATTATTAGATTCTGCTTATCCTCCTACGAATACGATGCCTGAAAATTTTTGGGGATTACGTCCGGCCAATTAATGTATAAAATAAATAATGAATATAAAAATAAATAATGAATGTAAAATAAATTATGAATGTAAAATAAATAAAAAAATGATTTTTTTTAGAAAATAGAAATATAAAAAGTAATTATTAAAATAGATTACTATTCTAATAATGAGTAATTTTACAATAAATTATCCACCAGTACAGAAAATTAGTGCTTCTGAGCAACAATCTGAATTACCTATTGATGTCAATTTATTTTATGAAGATTCTTCTCATGGAGAAAAATCTGAAACATTAATTGAATGTCCATTTTGTATTGAAGAATATCAAGAAGATCAGATTTTTAAATGCTTTCATTGTAATCAATTTAATTGCATAGAATGCCATAAAAAATGGCTTTTACAATCATCGCAACAACCACACTGCCTTAATCCAAGTTGTAAATCCATGATACCATTAGATGTTCAAATTGATACTTTTGGACAAAAGTGGGTACTGGGTACCTACAAAGAATACAAAAAAGACCTATTATTTAATTTAGAAGTCAATAAAATTCCAATTACGTTAAATGAAATTGCTCGTGAAAAACACATTGCCTCTTTAGAGGATGAGTTATATAAAGAAAATCATAAATTTCAACTTAGTTTAAAACCATTACAAAATCAAATTACTAAAATTAATGAGCAAATAAATTCTCTGAGACGTGCATATAATGAAAAAATGCGTCCTAAGCGAGATGAATTAGATTCAATGCGCATTAAAAAAACGTATCAGAAATTTTCATATACCTATAAGTGTCCATCAACTGAATGTAAAGGATTTCTGAATTCTAAATTCATTTGTGAATTATGTGAGACAAATGTATGTAAAGACTGTTATGTTGAGATTGCTAAAGATGAAAAGCATGAATGTAATAATGACGATGTCGAAACATTTAAACAAATTAAGAAGGAAGCCAAGCCATGTCCAAAATGTGGAGAATTTATTTCCAAAATTGATGGATGTGATCAAATGTTCTGCAACCAATGTGGCACGGCGTTTAGTTGGAAAACTGGTCAAATTGAAACAGGATTAATTCATAATCCTCATGCGCATGCATTTTTTGAACAAAATGCAGCTGCTCGTGAGATGTACATGAATAATGTAAATGGTCAAAATAACCAGAATAATGAGTGTCGCGCTCATATTCCTCCACATCAATTATTAGATTCTAAAATGATTGATAAAACAAAGCAACAAACATTAATCTCAATGTGGAGATCAATTTTTAATTTTCGTCTTTATGTGCGAAATCTTCATCTTAATACTGTAGAACAACATGATGAAAATTTAGATCAATTTAAAGATCTACGTCGTAAATATGTCGATGGTTATTATGACGTTCTTTCTAAAGATGGTAAAAAGAAAAATAAAAGTGAATCCGATAAAAAATTCAAAATTGAACTTCATAAACGTGATAAATTAAAAACATGGGAGAAACAAAATAGTAATTTAGTTCTAAGTACGTATGCTATTGCCGAATTATATTTGTGGGAAATTGCTTCTTTAGATAAAATTATCCAAGAAGAAAAAATTAATCCCAATAAATTGAAAAAATATGAAATGGAATTGATTTTGAAAAAGAACGATGAAATTAGTAAAAAAAATAAATTCATCGATGAACAAGCTCATGCTATTTACAATAGTCTTCTGGATTTAATTCAAATAACGAATAATAATTTTTCATCTATTTCAGAAAAATTTGGTTATACTAAGAAGAAAAAGATCACTGATACTTTCTATCTTTCATAAACATATTATTCAATATTCATGAAATATTCATTAAAATATAATTTTTTTATTTAAAAAATTATTATTATATTATAATAACTCTTTCTTATTTCCTATTTTCAAATTATTATTTTTTATATTTAGACAAAGTTAATCATTCTACATACTGATAATGACACTTTTTAAAAATGGATTTCATATAATTAATTTATATTTTCCATTCTATTTGCTTTTACAAGATCATTTATTAGCTTCTTGTATCATATTTAAACTTTTTAGTATTAATTATTATATACATTATGGACAATACAACTTTCATTTAACATATCTTACTAAATATATACGACCTTGGGTGCGATTGTCAGATACTGGTTTTTATTATATTTTAGCCTACTATTTTTATGATGAATCTTTTTACAGTATCGCTTATATTATTAATGGAGCTATTTTCATCTCTTATTGGGTAATTATGATTGGTCTTAACTATAAAGATAACGATAACTTTCATAGTTTGCTAGTAATGGGTAAGGTCGGATATATTTTAGAACGTTTTATGTCTGTCGCAAGTCATTCTTTGCCATTTTTTTTATTACATTCTGATATGTGTGAATATACACATTCTTTTAATGAAAATAATTTATATCAATCAATAAAATGGATGCTATTATGGTTATGTCTCATTTATGTTCCCTACGTATATTATACACATGATTATATATATTCAATAATGAGTACTAAAACATCTATTATTATTAAATTTGTAGGAATAATATTTGTATTTTTTTCAGCTTTTATATCTTGGAAAGTAGGCAGTATTGCACAAAATTATTATTGTATACATGATCATGATTCTTTTACTAATAATATGGATGATCAAATTATGCAATCAAATGATAATATGTAAAAATGTATTTACAATAGATGATTAAATGTAAATTCAAATTTTATAAAAATATGAATTTATTGATTTTTTATTTTATTAAATATATATATTTAATAAAATATAAGGTAACATTATAGTTTATTTTATGACTACTAAATCTTATTTTGATACATATTTTCAAATTAATTCACTATATGATGCAATATCTATCAGTGTAATTGGATTTAATTTATTCGCACTTTTTATGTTTTTTTACAATGACTGGGATTTCTTAATTGGTTTAATTCTTGTTCTTGTTGGTCAATATGTTATTAAAGAACTTACTATTCCTTTACATATTTCTATATTAGAAAGGCCTATTGGTGCTTGTAATTGTAGTTTGTATAATTTAGGAGGAATTGTAAGTGGAAAACCAGGATTTCCTTCTGGTCATATGTCTAGCACTAGTTTCATGACAAATTTAATTTATTTTAAGTTTTGTAAGCAAAAAAACCTTCTGAATTATATTTTATATAATTCTTGGAATATATTTATGGGAATAGCACGTTATCAGAAAAAATGCCATAATTTCATTCAAATTATTGGAGGATATCTATTTGGATTATTGGTAGCTTATTTATTTTATAAAAAAAAGAGTATTTTTTCATCAATGAATAAGCAAAGATCGTTATATAAATAATAAAATTATAAAATATTAACAACGCTCTATATAAAAAAGAACTATTACATATATATAATGAATAATTCATACATAGTTTAATCCATATTTTAATTAAAACCGAATCATAATTTTATTTATATTAAACCTATCGTTTATTTTAAGATGAACCTTCTTTTTTTTTCCATTATGGTTCCTATTCTATTTTTAGTGCATTATTTTCAAACGATTCCTATAGATAATAACGAATATGTAAATGAACTATTACACGTACATAATCAAGTAGTTCTTACAACGTTTAATTATGTATTAAATCAAACATTAACCAATCATTTACTTATTGAAAGATTTTCTAATCAAATAGATAGTATGGTCTTTTTAAGCTCGTCTTATTATTTTGATTATTATTTTTATAATACTTCATTAAATAATAGCCCTTATCGTATTTATTATCCAGATAATATACAAACTTTTCCAAGTAAAGTGGATCATCATATTTATCATTATTTATTACCACATATTGATTACATGGAACAATTATTTTTTCAATATTTGAACTTTTATTTTTATGAATACCAATATGAAAAATTAAAATTTTTAACAAAGCAACAAATGAGTAAATTAGTCCAAGAAGTTTATAATAAGTCGGAATTTCTTCAAATTATGGAAGATACGATCAATCAATTAAGTGAAGATCTAAAAAGAGATTATTTTTATGATTTAGACAGATATTATGTTTGTGTTTATTCTTTTCAAAAAGAAAAGAATAGCTGTAAAAATCCATTATATTACCCTTACAATACTACCATCGAAATTTATTCTTTTAATCATGGAAATGAGAACAATATAGATAATTATATTCAAAATCAAAATAAAGATGAAATATTTAATACAAATACTATTTTATGTTGTAATTATCCTTGAACAGATATCTGGAAATAATCATGATTAATATTTTTTACAGTATGAAAATAAATTTTTTCTCTATTTTTCACTGCTTTTTTTGTTTTATTGTTAGAAGAATGTTCCATTGTTTCTTTTAAAAATGATTCTTGCTTAAATAATAGATATTTATCGAATAAAGATACGTGTTTTTTATACACATACCATTCTATAAATTTTTTTTTAACTATAGGTTTCTTATTAATTATTTGATCCTTATTTTTTTCTATTAATTGTACAGTATAATTTTCTTTTGGTTGGTTACTATTTTTTTCCATTATAATTGGTTTTACTAAATCTTTGTTATTTTGTTGAATTGAAGTAAAATCTCTTTGAAGGTGAAAAGGAACTCCAATATTGGGAACATTTCTTTCTAAATTAAAATAATAACTATAACAGCTATTTATTGTGTTTTTATAATAAGTTAATGGTCTTTCATGGTTTACTACTCGATCATTTAGATTTTCTACTTTTCTTCCCAACCAATCTTCATAATAATGACGCCGTGTTGTTAAAATAGGCTTTTCAACTTGATAAATATAAGATCCTCGAGCGTACCAAAAGTTGTACCAAATCCATCCTATTCCTCCAGCACTATAACCAACTTTATCAATTGATGGAAATATTGAAAATATTTCTTTTAGTTTCTGTATATCTTTTAATATAATATTATAATTATCACAACGATTTTGAGCATAATTTTTATGATGTGTGACACCTTTGGAGTGCATGTATAAAATAATATCATTCTTTTGATGATTTGTTTGCGCTATTTCCCATACTTTTAAAATTCCTCTATATTCATATTCATTTTTTGTGTGAAAATCATAAATAAATTGATTATTTGGGAAAAAAAGATTCATATACCGAATAAAATCTTTTCTTTTGGATTCATCTAATACTGCAACAATATTAATTACTTTAGCATAAAATTTTACATAATTTAATTGATTCATAACCCAATCCATATAATTATCGTTAATTGTACCATTTACAAAATATACAATACGTAATTGAAATTGTTCAATATTATTTATTTGAGAAGATATTGGAATACTTGTGTAATGATCATATCTTTTTTTAATTAACTGCATTGTTATATTTTAAGTATATATTATTAAATAAATAATTATTTAACAATTATTTAATATTACACCTGTGCACATTATAGTTATTAACAAAAAAAATCTGGCATTAAATCTTTTTCTTTTATATCAGGATTGACACGATACTTTTCTACATCTTTATTTAGTGAAACCAATACTTCATCATCAATTAGATTTTGTCCAGTACATTTTACAGGATCACTTAAAAATATTGCTGCTGCAGCATCTCCCATAATTTCACTTTTTCGAGAAATATTAATCATATCCTCGCCTCCTAAAATATTTCGCACTGGAGCAGTATTAATTGTTGTTCTTGGCCATAAAGTATTAACACCAATAGAGGGAAATTCTTTGGCCCAATATTTAGCCATTAATGACATATTAAATTTAGACATACTATAATATAAATGGTTAACCCACCAATCATCATTATTTATCATTTCTAAGGGTGGAGAAATAGTTAATAAATGTCCATGATTACTACTTTTTATTTGTTCTAAGCATTTTTGTGCCATCATAAAAGTACCATTAATATTTACTTGACTCATTAAATCAATTTCTTTTTTTGTTTGTTTCAATGTTGGTGCTAAGCAAAGTGCGCTTGCGTTTAATACAGCACCATCTATTTTACCAATTTGATCTTCAATTTGTGTAAAACACCGATTTATATCTTCTTCTTTCCGTATATCACAAGCAATACCTTGTACATAACTGGATGGAAATTCTGCTTGCAGTAAGTTGGCAGCACTGTAAATGGTATTTTCTAATTTTGGATGAGGATCTTGTGTTTTACCAAGCAATATAATATTAGCCCCTTTGGAAGCCAAGCTTTTTCCAATAGATAATCCAATTCCTCGGGTTCCGCCAGATATAAGAATTGTTTTTTGATTTAATGATGATTTAACAGGAGTTAAGAGTGGATTTTTTTTGATTGATTTAAGCACATAGCCATAATTATGCATATTAAATAAATTTTTACTCATTTTTATTAATAGTACTAATTTATCTTTAAATTCTTTAATTAAAAATGATGAACTTTTGAAAATACATTAATAAAATGGCCCACTAAGCTACAACCATGAAATGCTAAATGGTAATGAAACCAATATGGTTTATGTTGATAATAATAATTACATGCGTTTAAGAAACATAATGCTGCCATAGTATATAAACTATTAATAGTATATTTTATTTTTTGATTCTTGATTTTGAAAAAACTATGATATCCGAATATTAATGCTGATCCATTCACAAAATAAATATCCAATGAACGTTGTAAATTATATCTTGGATCTTTCCAGAAAAAATATGAAATTAACGAGCCATTTATCAAAAGGGGGGAGAGCATAAATTCTTTATGTAGTAAGCCGTAAAATCCGGGAACTAAAAAAGATAAAGAAGAATAAGTTAAATAAATATTTTCTTGATTAAAAATTTTTAATTTTTGCGTCATTCCTTCTATTTTATTATATTATGTATAATTTTTTAAATTAATTATTATTTTTTTATAAATGATTATTTATTCATATTTATAATCACATGATAAAATAAATTGACTAAATGGTACATATCCATAGGCAATATTCTTATATTTATCAAATCCTCGTAATTGATATAAAGATTCATTTGAAATACCTACTTTTACACATAACAACGCATTTTGAATAAATGGATGCTTTTGTGTTTTAAATTTTATCATTGTTGATGACATTTCATTTAAGCTACTTAGTTTAATTTTTGATAGTTCAGAACTAAATAAACATGTATTTGAAGCACAATATTGATTATGTTGATTTAATAAACGATAGGGAAAAAGAGCTTCTCGATTATTTATCATTTGATAAGGCATGAGTGAATGTAATTCAAAAGATACTTCTAAATCTATATTAATATATTTAAATTCATTTTCATAAGGTACCACTCCACGAATATTAAGCTCATCAAATAATGAATCTGTTAAATTTTGAATTAAATTCCAACGAATATTTTCTATAATAAATGTACCCGTTTTTAATTCAATCGGAAACCCTGAAGGTGAAAAATTAAGCGGAAACGTTTCATCTTTTTGCTTATCATAAATATTTTGAACACGAATCATAGAGTGTTCATGTATGTAATTATCATGATCATACTGTATTATTTCTAGAATATTTGGAGATAAATAAAAAGTATCATAAATAACTTCTTGATTATTTTCTTGTTTATTTAAACCAATTCGAAAATTACTATTTTTAACTATTTTATTAGTTTCTGTAATATTAATTCGTTTGATTCCAAAAAGTAATGGAGTACCCATATTCATTTTAAATTTAGGATAAACTTGTTCAATTAATTCAAGTATTTCTTCTTTTGATACTGATTCACCTTGAATACCTCTAGGTCCGACTGGACCTGGTGGTCCTGGCACTCCCACTGGTCCAATTAATCCCTGAGGACCCATTAATCCTTGTGGTCCTGGTGGTCCAGGAGGACCTTGTAATCCTTGTTGTCCCATAAATCCTTCTGGTCCCCTTGGACCCGGTAATCCTTGCACTCCTTCGGGGCCAGCTGGCCCCTGTATACCTTGTGGACCTGTTGCTCCATCTTTTCCCGGAGGACCAGGAATACCTTCTTGTCCATGTGGTCCTTGTTCTCCTCTAGGTCCAATTAATCCTGGAAATCCACGAGGTCCTTCTACATAACTTACTGAGGTATTTTCTTCTTTGGGAACTAAGTTAGAAATATGAGTAAAATTTTTAAAAAATTCTTGAGCATCTATTTCCACCATATTTTCTTTAGGTTCTTCAATTATATAAGATTGTGTTGCTTGCTCTTTTATTTGCTTTGAATTTATATCTTCTTGTTTATTATTAAATAAAGAACAATTTAGTGGATGAAATTGTTCTATTTTCTTATTTACTATTCCACTTTCAGTTTGCTGTTTTTCATTTTGATCTGAGTTATAATCTTTATAATTATTAATATTTTCAATGTTTTCAGAATTTCCTTTTTTTAATAATTGTTTTATATATTGATTCATTGTTCCTTTATCTTCTTTATTTTTTATCATTTCTTGAAAATATTGATCAAATTTTAATTCTACCTCTTCTTCATTAAATTTTTCTGATAATTCAACTGTATTGTTAGTTGTGACATTTTGTTTATTTTCACTTACTTTAGATTCTATAGATGGAGTAATATTCTTTTTCATATTTTCCAAATGTTGTCCAATTTTATTCTCTTTTAAGGCAAGTTCTTTTTCTATATTACTTTTTTTTACATATTTTTTAATTAAATCAATTAATTCATCATCTTGATCTTGAAGATCTATTTTATTATTATTTCTTTTTAAATATACAGCCCCTGTACGATTATTAAAAAGTATTTTATAGTCAGAAGACATTATCAACTCTATATAATTTATAAATAGATTAAAGTTTTATATAAATTATAATATATATATATATATATATTGATTTAGAATATATATATATATATATATATTGTTTGAGAATATATATATTGATTTAGAATATATATATTGATTTAGAATATATATTGATTTAGAATATATATATTGATTTAGAATATATATTGATTTAGAATATATAAAATAACTAACAGAACAAAATTAAACTTTAACAATTTTATTATTCTTTATTTTTCCAATTACAATAGGATTATTTTGCTGCACTGATTTAGCATCATATACTAATTTTTCATCTACATCAATATAAAGTAATACTGTCTTTACTTTTTCTAAGTCAATTTTTACTGAATTCGATTTATTACTATTAAACAAATAAAATTCTTTCTTTTCTGGATTAAATAAATAAACTTGCTTATTATAATATAAGCCACGTACTAATTTTCGTTCTACTTTTTTACTATTTTTACTTCCCGACATAATAATATCTTCACCAATTTCCGGATAATAACTAAATCCTTTGGCTCCTTTTCCGAAGCTAAAACAAGGATAATCACCATTAATATTTGCTGAGTTTAATACACAATCAAAAGCACATTCTTTTAAAATTAACAAAAGCTGATTAATAATTTTCTGCTTTTTAATGGAAACTTCTTCAATATGTTCATCGGTACTTAATTTATCACGTGTTGTTAAAGCATTTTTATTTGAAAATACTGAAAAATATCGATATATCTCAATATTTCGCTCACTAGTTGGTAAAGCAATATGGCTATCTCTTCGAACACCTCGTCCAATAACTTGTTGTATTCTCATTTGATTCCAATATGGTTCAATAATATGAATTTGTCGAATATTTTTTAGATCTAGTCCTTCTGCTCCGGCAACAGTCGCTAATATAATTTTAATGTATTTTCCATCTTTATTATCATCGCTAGTAAAAGTTTCTAGGATTTCTTTTTTCTCTTTTTCATCTTCTGATCCAGAATAAATAGCATATTTAGGAATATCCTTTGATGATCCAAACTTAGCATATCCATTATGATTTAAAATTCTGGAAAAAATTTCCACTCCTTCCACACTACGGAAATTGGAATATACAAAAACAAGCCCTTTTGATTGTTGTATATTTTCCAACATCATTTTCATTTTTGGAGAAAGTTTATCCAACCCTTCCGGTCCAGGACGTAAATAAACATCTCCTTTAGCATTTAATTCTTCAATTGCTTGATCAATGCGTAATTTATAATCGGCACTCATTCGTGCATTACTATTTTCATCAATACGTTCTTCATTTTCTATTAATGTATTAAAAGTTTTTTCGTCAATTTTATTATTTTTTTTATTTTTCTTTAAAGAAACAATAAATTTTGGATCTCGATAAGGGCGTAGAATTTCTTCTGGAAAAACAAAATTAGATGCTTGTCGTGAATAAACACGGAATGTACTCTTTACTTTTTTCTTTTTTTTAGAATCTTTTGAAGAAGAACCTCGTTCACTTTGTCGTTCTTTATTACGAAGAATTTCATAAATTAAAAATTGATAATTACTCATTTCTACGCGGTAATAATCTTTATAAATAACGTGTGGATAATTTCCTTTTTTAGATGAATAATGACTAACTAACCCTAGTATACGTTTGCGAAAAATTTCTTCGTTTTTAAGATTATCACCATTTTTTTCATCTTCATCCACAAAATAACGACGGAAATCTTCTCCTTCATTTTCAATGGGAAATAAAGGAATCTTTCGTAATTCTAAAAAGCGCGCTTCTACTTTCTTATTAATTAAGGTCGATAATTCTTCAATAACTGTACTGTAAGAAGATTTAAAGCTTTTGACATTTAGTAAAAGTTTAATAGATTTATTAATTTTATTTATTGAAACATAGTCCACATGTTTATGATTTAATAATTCTTCTTCTAATTCTTTAAATTGTTGAACACCTATTTTAGCAGGAACTTTAATAATTCGGAAATAATTAACTTCATTATAGCCGCATAATACATTAAATAAAACACCTGCTTCAAAAGCATCATTTATAATAGGTGTCCCACTCATGGCAATTATTTTTACATTTGTAGCATTCATTAACATATTATAAATTTCCATACCTTGCTTACTTGATCCCATAATTCCACTAATCATGATGGAAATTAAATTATGAACTTCTTCAATAATTATTACTTTATTATCTAAAGAACCAAGACGTTTTAATTGAGTCAGTGTATTGGGTGCATTATAAGAAATAAAGCTATATTTTTGCTCAATTTTCGATTCGTTCTTTTTATATTCTGGATCTCCACAGAATAATAAACCTTTATAAATAAAATTACTTTTTAAAGATGCTGGTAATAGAACAACAATATTTCTTTCTTTTTTTAAATTCTCAGCAATAGTAATAGAAGTACATGTATTATGAGTTACTGAAGAATCTCCCAATAAATAACAATGATCACTATCTAATACGAAGCCATAATAGTCTTTTTCTTTGGTCAACATTACTTCAAATGAATAAGATAATTCTGTAAAAACTAAATGATTGTATGTTAATTGAAAATCTTTATTTAAATTCGAAATTAATGTAAGATTTTGAAGCTGGATTGGAATCATGAAATTATAATCATTCACATTAATAATATTTTCAAAATAATATTTAATTCCACAAGAATTTAATAAGAAAATAATTTTATCATAATTATCTACATTGTAAATTTGTAAAATAATTTGATTTGTATTATAAATTTTTTTTTCATTATTTAATAAAAATAATAAGAAATGGATTTGAACATCTATAGAGTTATAAATAAATACAGGATCAATATTATCTTTCAATCTTTGGTAAGATTCATAATTCAATTCAGGAGTTTGTTTATGAGAAAATACATTTGATTTTCGAAAACCATAGTAAGTATTCTTATATTCTTCATCTTTTTTTAAATAATCATTTACTGTAATTTGCTGAATATCTTGTAATTTATCTTTATGTTGTAAAACTAAAATATGTTCTGAATTAACTGTATAAGAATAATTATCAGATTTAATTCGATATATGGTATCTTGTCCAGATGCCAAAGATAATACATTTCGTGGAGTTCCATCAGGTCCCATTAATTGTTCTCCAACTTCTATATCTTGAACATTTTTGACTCCTCCATGATACATTAAAATTTTAGTATTTTTTCCATGGCATTTTCCAGTACCCAGTCCGTGAAATAATAATATACCTCGGTATGGACTATTATTCTGCATAAATGCTCGTAATAGTTTTTGATAATTATATGGCTCATATGTATTTTTCATGGGTTCTTGTTTTCCAGTTGCACGGAATTTCAAGAAGGTTTTACTAAACCATTCTGGAAATTCTTTTTTATTAGGACGAACCCAATTTTTAAAAGTATTATTAAAGGCTTGAAGTTTATTTGATACAGTTAAAGATGAATTTTTTAAATTACCAGAAGGAATATTTTTAGTTGTATTATTTACTTTGTTTTTTATATTTTTATTTTCTGTATTTTTGGCTTTATTTTTATTACCTGTATTTTTTGTTGTATTATTGGGTTTATTTTTATTTCCAGTATTTTTATTATTGGAGTTTTTAGTATTTTTTACATTTGCTGTTTTTTTTTTACTATTTTGATTATTTTTTAAATCCATTACTAATACGTATATATTTTTTGAATATATTTTCAAAAAAATAATTTATAAAAAATATATGATACTATAGTATGAAGTGTGCATATATCAATTTAATTTATAATGATAATGACCCAGATTTCATTAATATTCTTGTATCTATTAATTCATTAATTAAAAGTAAAACCAAGTATGATCTTATTTTAATGTACACCTTAGATGTACCTCAATACAAAATAGATATATTAAAAAAATATTTTACTAAAATTATTCGAGTAGAATATGTTATATCTAAAAAACATCCCTTTAATCATAAGATAATGGATAAGTGCACTAAATTTCAGATTTTTAATATGGTTAAATATGAAAAAGTAATTTTCTTAAATAATGAACTTTTTATTCAAAAAAATATCGATGAATTATTTCATTGTAAAAATCCAGCTGGTATAGTTTATCAAAATATTTTACTTGCAAATACCAGTATTTTAATTATAAAACCTTCTGAAAATGTATATCAAAAATTATTAAAATTAGTCGATAATTTTGATGATAAAAAAGAAATATGGAAAATGGATGTGGAAATTTTAAATCAAATTTTTCGTAAGTGGAATCACATTCCTAAAAAATATAATTTTAATTATTTAATAAAAGAATATAGTCATAATATTTCTTATTTAGACAAACATTTATATATTATTGATTTTAATTATATTCCGTACCCAGATACTATTTTGAAAAAAATAAAAGATAATCAGATACATAAAAATCAAGAATTTATCCGCTTAAAATCTTTTTATAAACCTTGGTTTCAGAATTATATTGAGTTATATCATTTTTATAAAAAAAAAGGTATTTATTTAAATCATTTATATGATGTTATTGAATCCAATTATGAACGTTATATTTTTGAAAAATTTCCAAATACTAAAATTATTAAATTAAATTCTCAACAACAAACTAAATTAAATCAAAAATTAAGCATGTACATTGATAGTACTAAAAAATACACATATAAACAAATTATACATTATTTTTTACATCATCATGTCCCTTTATTTACTTATGGTGGTACTGTACGAGGATTATTCAATGATGAAGCAATAAAAGATTTAGATTTATTATATATATCAACTTATCAGAAAATTTTGGAATTATTAATAGAAGTTAATGATTTAAAATTTAGACAAGGTCATTTTAAAAAATACTTTAAAGTAGGAAATGAATTCGATCTAGAATTTATGAATTTTGATATTATTAAAAATGTATTAAATAGCCCATGTAATGGTCTATTATATGATTTTAAGAAAAGACAAGTTTATGATTTAACTGGAAATGGAATAAAAAATGCTACAAAGAAAATATGGCGATTAAGCCCTGACCAATCATTCAAAAATTGGAGTTCAGATTTACAACCTAGAATTTTACGCTTAGTAAAATTTTTAGAAAAAGGATATCATGTACCTGTGAAAGATAGGAAAATGATTTATGAAGATATATATGAAACAAAAAAAGATCGTTCCTACTGGTTCTTTTTTAAAAATAAAGTAAATGAAGAGTTTTATGATACTTTAAAAAAAGATGTAGATCAAATGAAGTTACCTTTTAGTGGACAACAAATAGTAGATTATATTAAAAAAAATGTACAATCCATGAATCAGACAAATAATCGTTCTCATAATAAAAATAATACAAGTCATAATAATAAAAATAATACTAGCCAACATAATCATAAAAATAATAAAAATAATAAAAATAATGAAAATAATAAAAATAATAATAATAATAATAATAATAAAAATAATAATAATAAAAATTTAGAATCAAAGGTTAAATAATTTATTTTTTTTATCAAATTATAATAGATCATTTTTTATTATGAAATTTTATTATATATCTTTAGGAAGCTTTTGCCATCCCAAAATATTATTAAGAGAAACAAAGCGTCCTGTTTTAGAATCGCTTCCATTTGATTTTCATTCTTCTCCTTGTACTTATAGTATTTATCATATTTTAGAAAAATTATATTATCAAAAAACATATGTTCCTCAATTTAAGGAAATTTTATATACTCATCAATTTAATACAACACATAAAGAGGAATTAGCAGTACAAGACACTTCTGATGTATTTTTTCTGCATTTTTTTAATGTAGATGATCTATGTAAAATACCCACTTCTTATCCCGCATCTATGGATCATATATCTGCAGAAAAAATCCAAAAAGTACAACAGAAATTTGAATTACGATTTCAGCGATTATATCAAATAATGAATGATCCAGAAAATATTCTTATTTTTTTACGCATAGAAAATTACGAAAATCCCGCTTGGAAATCCGATATTGAACAATTATGTAAAGTACTAGATTTATATGCTAACAAAAATAAATTTATTATTTATTCACAAATAAATGTAGACAATCATTTGGATTTTCATCATTCTCAGGTATTAAATTATGATTATAAAATTCCAGTGATGTTTCTAAAAAAAAAATTTACAGAAGATATTAGTAGTCATCAAAAGAATGATTTTTTACAGGTTCTAACATCATTTGAGCAAATTATAGATAATTGTTTAACATTAAAATTTCAAGAAAAAATATTTTTATTTTACTATAATTCTATAGAACAAAAATTATATATGCTAAATAATCTTACCTATTGGTATCGAATTTTAGAAATGAAAGATGGATTATTGAAATGTATACATGATGCTGAAAATAATTTACTTATTTTTAATGAAAAAAATAACTATTATGATCATTCAGCAACTTTTCCTATTACACCTTAATTTTATGTGCTCATAAATGAGAGACTTTTATCGAATGAAATTTTTTTTATAAAAATATTGAAAATAGATAATAGAATATACGATAAATAATACAAAAGCACTTCCAAAAATTATATTCATAGGTATATTTGTATATTTTACAGCTAAGGTCACACAAATAATAATGATTAAATTTGGTACATAATTAATTAAACTATGGATTAAAAAATTATAAAATCCTTCTAGTCCTCCATTTACATAAATAATATACATCGCAATTAAATAGATGGTAGGAGCACAATATATATAAGCACTTAAAGCAGATCCTTGCTCAAAATTTTCTAAAATGAAATAAAAAAGTATGGTGGAAAATCCTCCAATCAAAAAGTATTGTATATATTTCCAAATTTTTTCTTTATAAGATTTAATTACCATTATATATAATATATAATTATTCAATAATATTTTTATTGAATAAAAATAAAAATTAAGATTAAATTAGAATTAGAGAACAGATTGAAGAAATAAATAATGATATATTAGTCTATTTAGATAGCAAATAAGAAGTACATCATTTTATTCATGACTATATTCCTTTATAAATTTCAATAATAATTTATTTTTTAGACATAATTTATTTTTTAGAAATTAAAAAAATAAACTTAATAAAAATTATAAATAATTGGTGTAATATGACCGATAAATATGAAACTGTTTGTGATTTTATAAAGATATCTTTTTTTGTATATAGTCCTCAAGGAAATTTATTATTTACCGAAAAAAATGATTGGGCTCTTTTTAATTTTAATCAAGAAACACAAACAGGTGTTTATAAATGTAATCAATCAAGTGGTGCTGTTTTATCAGCAAATAAAGATACCTATTTTATATCCTTTGGTGATTTTACTTTTCAATTATCTCCATTATATCATGGTGCTCATGTAAGTGGAACACAATCGTTACCAAATGGTTCTGTTGCATGTTCTATAGAGCATAATTTAATTCCATTTCAGAAAGAATTCAGTCAACGCGTACATACTGTTGGTGGAACAATTACAATAGGATTTAACCCGTCATAATATGAGAAATTAATTACTATTTTATTTTTTATAATTTTTATATATTTTTTATAAATATTATTTAATATCGATTAAATATACCATAATATTGAAGAGCATATTGAGCTGCTCGTTGTTGGGCGTCTTTTATAGATTTGGCATAAGCTTTCCCAATAATTTGATTATTTAAATCTTTTACACATACCGTGAATTTATGATATATTTTACCATCATTGGTATTTGTCGTTTCACTATCGATAGTTTCATAGATTGGCAATTGTCCATCAAATTCTTTATGAAAATAACGCATTAACTGATCTTTATAGTTATCATCATTTAAAATGACTTCTGAAAGATTTATATTTTCTTCGACAGCATTTCTGAAAAATTCATAAATAATATTAAAAGCTACATCAATTTGCTGAAGATTATTACTAAAATCAAGTAACATTGCTCCTAAAAAAGATTCAAAGCAATCTTCTAAAACACGATGATTATTTCTTCCTAGAAGAGTTAGATCAAAATGTTTTGATAACATTAAATGTTTATCCATTCCTAATGATGTAGCTAATTTAGATAATGATTCCGTTTTTACGATTTTACTTCGAATACGTGTTAAAAATCCTTCTTTTTGATCATCGCCATATCGTTTAAACAAATACAAACCACTTACAGATTGTAAAACAGCATCTCCAATCCACTCCATGACTTCATTTGAGTCTTTTTGCAGAGGTATTATAGAAGAGGAAGATGTAGTTGTATAGGTAGATGATGTTGTGAAGGATGATGAAAAAACATTCGAAATATTATCTACTTCAGGATTCCCATACATTTTTTTATTTTTTTCAAAATCAGTTGTTTCTACATAAGATTTATGTATAAAAGCTTGCTGATAATATTCTAGATTTTTAGGTTGTACATGATTTAAATGTACTTGATTAAAAATATCTTGTACATCTTGAAGACTGATAGTGTGATTATTTTCATTTAAAATACCTAACAATAAAGAATCATTTTCATTATTTTTTTGATATTTGTTTGATTTACATTTGGATGATGAATCAGATGATTGTTGAACACTTCCTAACATTACATTATCAAATATTCCATAATAATGTAGTGCATTTTGGGCAGCTTTTTGTTCCGCTTCTTTTTTTGATTTACCATTTCCAGTTCCAATAACATTATCATAAATGTCTTTAATTTCAATAGTAAAATTACGTGTTGTAATTCCTTCTTTATTAACAGAAATATCACTGTCTATTAAATCATAAACAGGAAATTTTCCGTAAAATTCTTTATGAAAATAGCGCATCAATTGATCTTTAAAATTATCATCATGTAAGATTAATTCTGTTAAATCCAAGTTATCTTGGATAATGTTTGATATAAAATTATAGATAATATTCATCGCATTTCCTGGGTTTGTTCTTCCTTGATCAACCATTATTGCTCCTATAAAAGCTTCAAAGCAATCTTCTAATATACGTTCATTATTTCTTCCTTGACATATTTTTTCAATATGCTTTGAAATAATCATAAATTTATGAAATTGTACGGATGATGATAATTTAGATAGTGTTTCGGTTTTCACAATTTTACTACGTAATTTCGTTAAAAATCCTTCATTTTGACTGGTTCCATAACGCTGATACAAATAGATCGCACTAATACTTTGAAGCATTGCGTCTCCTAACCATTCCAATACTTCATTTGATTCTTCTTGTAATGGTAATAATTCCGGAAAATCTTCTGGAGATAATCCCTCTATATTTCCAAAATATTTCTCATTTTTAATAAAATCTGTATGTTTCATATAAGATTTATGAATAAAGGCTTTTTGATAGTTTTGTAAATTATGTAATACAATATGTTTCAATCCGACAGATTGAAAGATATCTTGTACATCTTTATTTTGTAATAAAACATTATTATTATTTAATACAGGATATATGAGTTTATCTTCTTTGATCTCATAGGTTTCATAGGGGTTATTCATAATTATATAACGTTATCTAATTTAAAAATAGAATTAGTAGTTAATATAATACATTAACATTTTTTTAAATAAAAATTTTCATTTTTTATATAAAGATATTTGATTAAATAAAACTAGTGTCACCTTATTTTTATTTATAATTCTTAAAATGTTTCAAGTAAAAATCGATAATCGAGAGCGAAAATTAATTGAATCAATTGAACAACAATCTTTATTTCCAATTCGCAAAGAAAATTTAGATTTAGGAGATATACAATTTGTACATACTGAAAAACAAGAACTACTCATCGTTATTGAACGTAAAACATTAACCGATCTAAGCACATCTATCAAAGATGGTCGTTATAAGGAACAAAAAAATCGGCTCCTTTATAGTATCCCTAGTAGTGTGCGAAAAATTTATATATTTGAAGGAACTAATTTTCAAGATTTTCATTTAGATAAAAAAATTTATCATAGTGTAGTGGTAAATTCTATTTTACGTGATAATATTCATATTTATAAAACGAAAAATGTAGAAGATACGTTAGTATTTTTACAGAAAATAATGAAAAATTTACCTGAATATGTGGAAGAAATACAAAATCCAGATTATAATCAGGAAATGGAAATATGTGGTATTCAGCAAATCAAAAAAAAAAATAGTAATCATGAAACATGTTTTCATAACATGCTTTGTGGTATTCCAGGGGTTTCTGTAAAAATATCTTCTTTATTTGTAGATGAATTTAAAACTATTCAACAATTTATGAATCATTTAAATCAAACATTAGAAAATGATTCTGAAAAAATAATTTCATTTATTGAAAATAAAAAATATGGTAAAAATAACCGAAAAATAGGTAAGAAAATCGCTACTAAAATTTGGTCCTTTTTATGTTTTCAGGAAAAAGAAAGTTAAATAGAACATATATTATTTTTATCTTTTTTATCTATTTATTTCTTTTTATTTTTTTTTATTTTATATTAAAAAAAATCGTGCGTAACATTAATGAAGGGTAATCGTAATACATCTAACATAAATGTAAAATTATATTTTATATGCACACTTCTTTTTATTTGTTTTTTTATCTATTTTTCCAAAATGTATTTTCAAACGAAGATGAATCTTCATTCTGATATAGAACATTTTGTTTCTTCCATAAAACAACTCAATTATTACCGTTGTGATGATAAAAAATTAACTGGAATTACCAATGATATTTTTAATGATTTTAATTTATTTAAGAATAATAAAGAATGGGACGTGTATATTCCATGTGGATATAACAATGTCGAAAATGAATTATTAAAAATTAATATTAAAAATAAAAATGATTCCATGGGAAAATTTATTTTTGGTATTAATGGTTGTGATAGTATTGTTAGTAAAAATAAAATATGGGAATCTTTAGTTTCTTGTTATGGTCGTAGAAATGCTCGATTACTTATGCCTGAATCCTTTGTATTATCTGATCCTAAGGAAATGCATGCTTTCCGTAGTATTTATAACCCCAAAGATATTTATATATTGAAAAAAAATGTTCAGCGTAAAGAAGGATTAAAACTTACTTCCAAGTTAAGTGATGTATTAAGTGCGCATAAAGATAGTTATCGTGTGGTTCAGAAATATTTAACGAATTTATATTTAATAAATAAACGTAAGGTAAATTTACGTATTTATTTATTAATTGTTATTAAAGAAAATAAAATATATTTTTACATGAGTAATATTGGTAAATGTATTTATACATATAAAGAATATAGCAATGATGATTTTGATTTTGAATCTAATATTACAAGTTATCATTTGGATATGAATGTGTACAAAAAGAATCCTAGAACTTTAACAGAGTTATTTGATTTTTTAAATAAGGATACAAATAATCATGAAGCTTCTACACTTTTATCAGAAAATATACATAATTTAATGAAAAAAATATCAGAATGTTTAGCCAATAATATTTTCCAAAGTGATAATATTAAACATACGACATGCTTCCAATTATTTGGAGCAGATGTTATTTTTGATACAAACTTACATCCTTATTTACTAGAATTAAATAAGGGGCCTGATATGAAACCAAGAGATGCAATCGATAGACAAATGAAAACAAAAGTGCAGATTGATATGTTTAAAAAGGTTGGTTTACTTCAAGAAAATGAAGAAGTGTCCAATGGAAATGGTGAAAATTCTTTTTTCTTATTATATAAAGGAAATATTGTAGATAATCAATAAATTAACTATTTTTAAACGTGAAAATATTTTTTATAAGTAAATGTGTGTATCAAAATAAAAATAACAAATAAAATAAATATAATATACAAAATGAATGAATAATCACATTTACTTAATTCAATTTATAAAATTTATAAATTGAATAAAATATATAATATATAGGTATGAATGCTTTATTTATAATCATATTAATCATTGCTTTGATTATAATTGCCTATTTTATTAATCAAAGATTTACTAAAAAAGAGCATTTTATTTCATTATTACAAGTCTTTAATGGATTATTAGAACCAGATCATCATTCTATTGATCAAAATAAAGATTTAAAAAATAATCAAAAAGAACAAAATGATGATAATATAAATGAAAATATGAATGAGAATAATATAAATGAAAATATTGATGAGAATAATAAATTAATTGAAAAGAATAATGATCAACAAACTATACAACACTTATTTAAAAAGTGTATATTTTTGCGTTGGAATAAAGAAGGTGTTCAGAAAGGGACTTTTTATTTTTATGATTATCAATACCATCTTTATTTAAAAGAAACCTACTCTGGGAAACAAATAACTCTTTGGAATATTGATGATGAAAAATTAGCACAACTACATAATCATAAATATCATATTTATACATTTGATGTTTCTAAATTATATCATAAAGAAAAAGAATTATTATATCATTTTTCATTTCAAAAAAATTATCATTATTTAAAAATTTATCCAAATAATCAAAATTTTACTTTACATATTAAAAAATATGATCCTGATATGATGAATACAAGTGTTCATTCCAAATTAAATCAAAATTATCAACATATCTTATGGAACTTATATCTTTTTGAGAAAAAAATAGGAGCAATTTATAAAAGAAATAATTATTATAAAATCGAAGTTGAAAATGCTTATCAAAAATACTTGAATATTTTTGGTATTGGTTTAAGTTTGATCATAAAAATGAATTAAGTCTTTTTTCTTTAAAAATAATAAAAACTTTAGTTCTTCATTATTTAATTTCCAGTAGCTTCGTATTTCTTGAAAATTGAAATAATGATTTTTAGGTGCATGAAATATAATACATAATAAAACGACAAAATGCACATTACAATTATGAATATTTATTTTTCGCAATGTATTTTTTAAAAATTGTAAATAACTTGGATGAATATATATAGAAGCTTGACAATTTTTATTATGATAATAAAAATTTCCAATATATTTTTTAATATTGGATTCTCGATTTAAAAAGGGAACTTGTTCTTGTTTATTCGATAATAAAATAACATATTCATTCTCTTTTTTTTCAAACTTTGTATGACTTGTTAAAATAATATTATATTCATTTTGATAATTTGCTGAATGAATTTCTTTCATCGTTGTATAAGTAAATTGAAAAATACCAATTTGAAATAATTTTTCTAAAGTATTGTCATCAAATTGAAAAATAGGTTGTTTATATTTCTTAAATTTTTGAATTACTTCATAATAATATTTATATAAATGAACATCCAAGAAATTATCTAATATAATTCGAGAATCAGTTAATGATAAATTTTTTAAATATTCAATTTGAGGACCATTTTTATGAATGGTATTATTTTGAATATTTTTCAAATTATTTTTTCTAATTTTTCGATATTCCTCATAATATTTTGTTAAATAAAAATCGACACCGGTAATATACAAATATTTAATTGGATAATTTAATAAATCCGTAATGGCACAAGTACCTGTATAAGGTCTGGTATGTAACATATTCTGTAATTGATAGAATAATTTTTCATTCATGATTCGAAATGGAGTAGTAAAATGATATTTCTGTAAATAAGACAAAATATCGGGTTTAAATATGGAATTACTAAAGGGATAGGGGCAACAAAGAAATTTACAATTATTTTTTTGCAGTAATTCCGGATAAAATTTATTTTGTCCAGGATAATCACTTGTATTCAAACTATTATATAAGATATCTGTTTTTGTTCCAATATCAGATGCTAACTTAGAAGGTAAAGGTAATGATTTATTTAATCGAACAACAATGTCAAATTTATCAATTATATGACCTTTATTTGTACCTGAAATTGATTCTGAAGGACCAACAAGTGCTACTGTTTTATCTTTTAAGAAATGAGCATATAATTCATCATATTTTTGAAAAAAATGAATATAAACTTGTTCATTTGTCATTAATTGGTTAGAAGAATATTTAACAAGACTATTATGATGATAATGTTTTTTTTTTTGAATTTTACTTATTTTATATTTATCACAATATTGTAAATGGTGATTTATACTGTCAGTTTGGTAAATATTTTTACAATATTGACATTTTGTTAAATTATTCATTTTTATCATAATTAACAATGATAATTAAAAATAAGCTTGATTTTTTTTTTATATTTTAAACCTTTTGAAATTTAATATATTAAAAGTATGCTTAATTTATAATTTTATTTTTATCTGTTTTATTTTTGTTTTTTATTTTCATCTATTTTTTTCTTATTTAGATTGTTGAAGATAATTTCCATTTTTAGGCAAACAAACATTATTTATAGTATTTAACAAAAAAGCATAATTAGAAATAGTCACGCTTTGTTTTCGCTGATTTTGATTAATATAAGCATATAAACTCCATTGTTGTCGAAATGTGATAATAAAATTATTTGTTTTATTTTTTTGATTATAATAGGCTCTCCATGGTACTCGTAAGTTAGCTCCCATTCTATCAGTAAATTCTTGTTTATATGCATAACTTAAAACATTTTGGTAAAATGCGACAACTTGAAAAGCAATACGTACATATTTTTTTATTTTTTCTCGAAGACCATCTCTATTTCTTGTGATAACATCCTGATAAAAAACCAAGGGAAGAATTTCTCTATCTAAAATTTTAGAAGGTTTGGGTAATACAACAACTGATAAAGAACCACGTAATAATAAATTATTATCTTGTTTTCCTTCAACTAAATAGGATACACTAAAAAAAGGATGAATATTTAATTCATCACTGTGCGTTATATTTGCATATTGTAATGGTAATTCAAAAGATTTTTTAGATCTCCAACTATAAGAAATATTTGTGTAGCTTGTATCTTGCTGACTTACTTTGATAGATGCTAAATCACCTTCATAAATAACTGGTTCACTTGGTGTAAATAATAAATTATCTAATACATTAATTTGAACAGATGCTTGGGAAGTAAATCCAAAAGAATCAGTAGACGATGCAGTATAAAAGATAGAAGAAGATGGACTAGTTTTTATTGTATTATTATTATTTTGTGTGATGTAAGTAGAAGGTGTCCATGTATAATCTTCAGAACCTAAGGCTGTAATTATAAGAGAATCTCCTTTATTGATAGTTACTTCATTTGGACTGAGTATAATTTTGACATATAAAATAAAAGGAAAAGATACTTTTTCATTTTTCGCGTTTAATCCAAAAATAGTATAAGATGTACTTTTCTGTGGAGTAATCATAATTTCATATTCATAACTATTTACTAAATAAGATGATTTATCAATGGTATTTGTATTGTCCGATGGTTGAATATAAATATTTTTTAAATTTTTAATAGTAATATAGGAAGTATCTCCATAAGTCACATATTGATTTTTAATTTGAAGACTCATATATGTACTTATTTTATTTTTTATACAAAAAAAAAAATATCTTCTTTAATTATAAATATGGCAAAAGTAAAAGAAACAATTGTACGTAGAAATAATGCTGCTAATATTACATATGTACTTAAAAAATATAATAACAATACCTTCGAATTTATTACTCTTGTTTTTAGAGCAGGTTGTTATGTAGTTGCAGGTAGACAAAGAGGAATATGTAATAAGTAAAAATTAATTCCTTGGAATATTTTAGAAAAAGATGAAGTTCTAATTTTCATTTCATTTTTACTTTCTTTTCATTTTCACTTCTTTTCATTTTTATGAATATTTATCATTTTTTGAAATATTCTTATTTTTACGGATGTAAATTTTTTACCTATTTTTTTGTCACTTTTATAGAAATATTTATATAAAACTCTATAAAATAAACGTATTTTATTGTTTATTTTTTGGAAAAAGTATAAAATAATTATAAAATAAACGTACAACTAACGTTAAAAATATTTTTCGGGAAGGACCAATAAAATGAAAAATTGGGGTGTTTTGAAATGAAAATCAGAAGGATTTGACCAATAAATGAAAAAGTTAAGTAAAAAAGTAAAAAATGTGCAAAACCCTCAAAAAAAAAAATGCATAAAAATATTTTTGTTTTGCAAAAT
>JGI10211J14876_10000163_pt1 | contig 26242 bp, 24 predicted proteins | sample Etolagsediment_FD_14876 | JGI IMG/M metagenome (IMG submission 14876)
AAATCCCCCGCTAAAAGACGTGCCCCAGCACATAAAGCTACCAGATGCACCGCCATTACCACCGAAGGTAAGAGATGCAAGCATAAGACCACTCATGGAACCAAATGCGGACATCATTAATCACCAAAGGTGATTAATGATTAACTATAAAAAAGACGACGTCTTTTTTATGACATCATTAATCATTAAAGACGAAGTCTTTAATAGATAATTAATGATTAACTATTTTTTTTAATATTTTATATTTTTTTGAATATAAAATATTTATAAAAATCATTTAATATTTACTATATTCATTATAATTAAAAGGTGCTATCTGATCTGTATCAAGACGCTCTCTACTTCTTCTATTTTCTCTTCTCTGACAGAAATCTTTACCCTTACATTCAGGCCTCTTCTCCTTAACTAATCTCCCCTCTGGTTTCACTCCATAACAATTCACACCAAATCTAATAAAAGGATCAGCAAAATAACCTCCATTTACACCCGGATCTCCACAACTATTTCTCCATTTACGCGGTCCTCGTTGTAATTTATCCCATGTACATTTTTGTGTAGGATAATAGGCTGTTTGTCCATGAGTCCAACCATAAGAGCACCAATCAGCGCCTTTATTATAAGCATCAATTACATCTTCTTTAGTTGCTAATTTAGCGCCGTATGCTGCACATTTGCATTTAGCTTGTTCATATGTATAATCTTGGTTAGCAATGTGGAATACTTCTTCTTCATCTTCTGCTTTACGTTCTTCAAAGGATTGATCTGATGCATTTGTGCAGGGGTTAAAGCTAAGATCAGTAAGATATCCACTAAAGGATTTATATTCGGTGCAATCAGATATGTAATAATTTGCGATTAAAACAATAAATAGTAAGAGAAGTATAATTACGATAGCGTATAAGATATACATTATAATATTTGTTTGTGGTTTGGTTGGTTTAACCATATTTTTATTAAATACACTTTCCATTATAATAATATATGATAAAAATAAAATTGTAAGAATATAAATATGATTGATCCAGCTGATCTTTTAAGTACAAATAAATTTATTTCTAATCAGAAAATTTCTGAAAAACAATTAGCAAATAATACATATAAAAATATACCAACTAGACAAAACCCAAATCAAACCCGAAACTTTCTACAAAATAATGTCTATCAAAACGCACATATTAATAGATCCAAACAACAGATAAGATCATGGCCTCCTACAAATGATAAAACTACATTTCCTGTTCTTAGCAATGAGATTGGAGATCTTAGTGAAGATCGTTATAGTAAATATAAGAAAACATATGTATCAATAGATAGTCGTGAGGGAATTGGTAAAACCACACCTGATAATGCTCTTATCCTAAATAATTGTTCATCATATGATGATGGAACAATAATAAATAATTATCCTATTACAAATAATGTACAATGTATCCCACAAACATCAAATAATGATTATAAAATATTCTTAAGGGAAAAATTCGAAAATGTTGTTTCCATATCACTCAAACAAATTGATATTCCTAACCCATTCTANCCTAATACATTCCAATGGTCTTACCCTATTTCAGATAATATATCTGATCCCTCCTGGTCAATCATCATTGATGGAAATTATTCAGTCCCTACCACAACAATCACACATTCTGTTACTATGTCTGATGGACCGTATTTTATACCTGATTATTTAACAGAATTAGAAAGAAAAGTAAATACTATTGCACACAATGATCAAGAACAATATAATGTAGGGAAAAATCACCAAATNACCTTCAGATTAAGTGCAGATCAAACAAGTACTATCATTGTAAATAGACTTGAAAGAGTGAATCCAATGCTTGTATATACTGCAATGACGACAGATGATGATTATATAGGAAATCTTTCATTTAATACTTCACTACCAGATACAAACATTGATGAGTATGTTTATTTTGTTTTAAGTAGTCCGAATAATGATTTTCATGATACTGTTTCGGATGTTCTTCCCATAATATGGACGGATTTACCTGGTATTGGTGGTATTTCTTTTGATCTACTTAATTATGTAGAATATAATTATTGGGATGGTGTTGGAACTGAACCTGCTGATTATTATTTTGAATATGTTGATAATGTTAAGTTAATAAGTGGTGGGAAGGATTACAGACGTTATAGAATGAAAGTAATTGCATTTCAGAATGATGTGTTTAATGAAATACACCCAACACATTCCGAACAAAGAGGACAAAAGTATTTACTTGATTATTGGAATAATAATTTAGGCTCAACTGAAGGAACACTTCCTATGATTGTATATGAAGATCAACCATTACCAATGGTTGGAAGGGGATATCCACTTCATCTTATAAATAATCCGGAATCAGTATTAAGAATGCTTGGATGGGGTCCAAATAAGGATTCATTTGATAATGTTTTTGCTGTGCATAGGAGTAATCAAATAACATATCATACATCACAGAATATTAACAAGACTTTAAGGAATGGTGTTCCAGGTACATTTATTGGGGATGATTATATGTTTCTTAAATTAACGATACCAAGTAAGGAGAGTTCAGCAATAGGAAATTCAATAATTAAGGCTGGGTTTAATAGATCAAGTGAGGCACAGGATTCATCTGCGAAATACGTAAATAATATCAGTGATCTATTTGCAAAGATATTATTCACAGATAATGGGAGTGAATTTATTGGTGGGAACAAGGAATTTATTAATAATACAATTGATAAATTAGATGAATTAGAGATATTATTTATTGATAAGGATGGGAAGATCTTGGATTTTGGGAGAAATTATCATAATATGACATTAGAAATAGTTGAAAAGATTGATGTATTAAAGGAGACACAGTATGATAGTAAAAGAGGGCGACCAATTATAACAGGGTTTCGCTAATTCTTTATAAAAAATTTATCACAGTTATTATTAAGAGACTAATGAGTATTCCAGCGAATATTATGTTTTCACAAAATATGAAACAAATCCCCAATAATGGTCGTGTGATTGATGCATATTCACAAACAAAACCATATGAACTTTTCACCGAGAATAACAATGATAGTGATACATTTAAAAACATTGCACTTACAAATATTCAGGAGAAATCACCTTTAAGTCAGGTATATTTTAGTAATGCAAACATGAAGCGCGTACAAAACATGATCCGCCATCATGTATGGCTTAAATCAGGAAAAAGACATGTAATTGGAGAACAATCCTATATTGAATTAGAGATTATTATGAGAGCAATTTATTTACAATTTAGTAAAAATTTACAGTGTAATATTGGAGAACAAGTTCAGGAATTAGATCAAATGGTTGTTGATTGGTGCTGGCCAAAGATATTAACAGAAGTAGAACAACATTTAGTGTATTTAGATGGATTAAATAGATTACCGCAGGAGATTGAATTACCAAAGAATGTTTCAAGTGCGGGTACTAAGACTCTTAGATCTGTAACAACTACTTTTTAGATATATACATATAATCTATAAGATATAATAACTAAATGAATATAAGATATAATTGTATATATTATTGTTCAAAATATATTATTGAAGTGCAATTTAGAGATCATTATCCATATAAAATATCTAATATAAAATATAGAGATTCAAAAGATATTGATATAAAAAATAAAACTATAATAAAAGAGTCTTATAATGATCTTAAGAAATTATTATTTACATATGAAATATTTGAAAAAAGTCAAAAAATAAAAAAAGATGTTAATAAAATTAAAAAATTAATAAAAAAACTAATTAAAAATAATTAATAAAAATTATATAATATCTAATTAAATATTATATGGCACATAATAATAACATAAAAATTATAACTTCAAAAGGACTTGAGGTTAATCTTTTATATTTTTCTATTATAAATAGATATAACTCAATTATAAATAATATTATTGGATTAAATGATATGATTGATTTATTTTCACTTGATTCTGATATTAATAATATTGCAATCGCTTATAAAGATAATAAATGGATTGGTATTTCTGTCGCAAATGTTATTGAAGATAAAGCTGAAATTTCACATATAGAAATAATTGATGAAGCAAGAGGTAAAAGTTTATGTAGACCTCTTTTAACATTTTTATATAATAATTTAAAAAAAAATGGTGTGACAAAGATGACAATAAATAATGCATCAATTATTGGAAATGGTATCCCAGCATGTATTTGTTATGTAAAAGCAGGTAAAAATGCAGGGTTTAAAGTTAAATATTACAATTATGAAAATAGTGGTAATATGGATAATAAAGATTGTATATTAGAAAATGGAGTTTTAAAAAAAAAATATTATAAATATATTTTATTAAATAATTCTTAAATTTATTTATAAATAAAAAACATAAAAATAATTTGAAATAAATGTTATTTTAAATTATATAGAAGTTAAATATGATGGTATATAAATCAAAATATAATTGCACATATTATTGTAAAAAATATATTATTGAAGTTGAATTTCGTGATCAAAATCCTTATAAAATAAATACAGTAAAATATAAGGATTTAAATATTAAAGTTTGTGATTATGATTATTTACGGGATGCATACAAGGAGTTAGACAAGATGTTATATTCAAGAGCTATGTTTCAGGTACAAGATAAAATGAAGCCTATTTTAAATAAAATAAAGGATTTAATGAAGAATAATTATTTATAATTGTTTTATATAAAGTTAATTTATTATTTATATACATATATACAATGATAATTTTAAGACGTAAAATTGGTCAAAAAAAATGTGATAAAGTGCCAAAATATATATTAGACGCATATTATAAGGCAAAAAACAAAGATTATAAATTTATGTATAGAAAAATAATGTATTTAATATCAAAAACAAAAATTGATTCTGTGATGTTATTATCAAAATGGATAGAAAATGATATTAAAAAAAAAACTGAACGGTATTATATTTCAATAATTGGTCCTGAAAATATAATTAAAAATATAAAATTTGGATCTAAAGACAAAGGAACGATTATAATCGGAACACATATTAATGGTAAAGAATCCATTGCTAAAAATAATTATATAATTGAATACATGGGTGGAATTATTCAAATAAAACAAAATGAAAAGATATGGATAAATGATGATGGAAAAATTATAATTGGATGGCATGGATCATATAATCCTCCAAAAGGAATGTAAATTTATTCAAGATTAAAGAACCCACATATATTCACAACCAAATTTCTTAGCAAGATCTACATAATATTTTTTCATATTATCTAAATCATACTCCTTATCACACTTAGAATATAGATCATACTTATTAAATCGCCTCAAATAAGGCAACATCTTTCTATCATAATCATTCATTAACTCCGAATAAAATCCATCTTTATGTAAAGCATACAATGAATGATATCGTATAATATAAAGAGCTTCATCTGGCAACTTATGATCTATATTCTTAAAAACTCTCCATAAATATTCATCATGTCCAAATGAAACAATACATTCATCAATTCCACATCCATCCTCATACAATCTAATATCTTTATCTGGATTCAACTCATTAAATTCGGAATAAATAAGTGTATCCGGTAATTCAGCCCCAATAATAAAAGTATCACCCACGATTCCCCATTGTTCTTTGCTACTAATACCATTTTCCGAATCTTCATGTAAATACATAATTTTACCGAAGTCGTGTATAAAACATGTAAAGATCATCCAGTCTGGTTCTCCACATTCCTTTGCATATTCCGCGCTTTGAAATGCGTGTATAATATTAGGGAGTGTAAGATCAGGATCTGAAATATCAACTAAGTGATTAAGGTGTTCAGCAATATTCCATATATGCATTTTTGTGGAGAATATAGAGCAATATTTAGAGATCATTGATTTAACATAAGATATGGTTTGTTTTGATCTATTTGTTTTATAGAATTCTTGAATGGTATCAGATGCTTTTTGATAATTTCTAAGATCATTCATTTATTATAATTGTGAAAGATTATCTTTATTATTATTATAATATGTTAGTTCAGGCATTAGCGATTATTGGTGCAATTATTCTTACACTTGTAATTATGTATATGGTTATGAGATATATTAAACACGATAATGATAAAACAACTAAAATGTATCCAACAAGACAGTATATGCAAAATGTTGGTCAAAACTGTCCAGATTATTGGTTATATCAAAATGGAGTATGTAAAAACATATATAATGTAAGTGTTCCTGAGAACTCTACTTGTTATAATCAGAGTATAAATGATAAGGAAGCATCTTTTGAACATATCAATAGTTTCCCTAAAGGACCTGGAAATGAGATGGATAATGTATTAAGATCAAGATGTAATTGGATAAGAAAGTGTGGCCCAGTAGATAAGAATGGACATAAACTTGGGAATGCTGGATGGGATGGCATAGATAAGTATTGTTAAATAAGTATTTCAAAAAGATAAGTATTTCATAATAAAGATAATTTATTATAAAATAATATGTGGTCATATGAATTTCAACAAACAGATTTTAAAGATCTTAAAATTAAAGATTCCGAAAAAAAATATATCTTATCTTGGATCAAGAATCTTAAAAATGTATGTCTTTTTTTAACAGGTATTCCCGGATCTGGTAAAACAACAATTGCGAATTCAATATTAAATAAATATGGATATACAATAAAGAGTTTTGATGCGTCATCATTTAAGAATATAGATATGTTAAAGACGTGTTTAAATAATTTGATCATCAAAAATTATTGTAAAATATTTAATGAAAAAATAGCGGTTATTATTGAGGACATTGATCTATTTTTTTCATCTAATATTAAAGGTTTATCAAATGAGTTAATAAAATTGCTTATTACAGCAAATGAAAATGGTATAAAAAACCCGATTATTCTTACATCATCAGGTCTTGATTACAAAGGAATGAAGAAATTCATGAATTATGTTGATCATATAGAGTTGAGTAATCCGAGTGAAACACAAATAAGATCATTAATTATTGATATTATAAATAAGAAGAATATTAAATCAATTGAGCCTTATATTGAATTATTAATTCAGAAAACAAGAAATTATAAAAATTTGATTGATTTACTTGAATATTATAAAAATATTCATGAAATTGAAGAGATAAATACCGAGGAAAAATTCATTGAATTTATGGATAAAATTGGATATACAAATGAAGATCATAATATTAATTTTATTTTAAAAGAGATATTATTCAATGATAAATTGGAGATAGGAAAACAGATAGAATATTTTTACACGGATCCATTATTAATCCCCGATATATTATATGAAAATTATCCAAAAACAGTGTATAAAAGAATAGCAACAAAAAAAGCGAATAAATTCAAAAGTATATTGAAAATAAGTGAGTGTATGTCAAAATCCGCCAAATATTACCAGGAGTTTGGACCAAGTTCAATTACAGATGTATCGGATATTTATTCATATTATAATATTGTTTCCACTCATAATATCATTAAGAATTGTGGTAATAAATCAAAAACAACAAATAATATTTTTGTAAATAAAAGTAAATTATTTTCACTTGATCAACAAATTCTTAATAACATTAGAAGAATAGATAAATTAGCAGAAAATCTTATGCTTACTGATAGTGAGACATTAACAATTATTGAATATATTACTTATTATCTTTTTGAAGAAAAAGACTTAGAAAAAGTAGCAAGTCTTGTAATTAAATATAAAATAGATTTAGATACAATGTTAAGAGATATACTAACAATCGCTAAACATAAAGGAAAGAATTATGAAAAGAGTTTTACAAAAAGTATTAAAAATAATATTGAATCCATGATAGAAAAAATAGGGTAATATAGTAGATATGGCAGAAGAAAGTAAAAGAAATGAATCAAATTTACCAAAATTATCAAATAAATATAAAAGTGTGTTAAATAAATTATTTAAAAATCATAATATTTATGAATATTATGATACATTATTAACAATTCTTGAAGAAAATATTGAACAGAATTTTAATAAAAATAATATATCAAATATTAAAATAAATAAATTATTATCAAATCATCTTCATGTTTATGTTAATGAATATGAAAATATTCAAAATAGAATGAAAAACTCATTACTTTCTACACATTTATCACAAACAAATTATAATAATTTAATGACCAAAATTGAGGATTCAATTAAAAACTTAACTAAAATTATTAAACAAAGACAAAATTTAGAAGAAAAATATATGAATAATTATGAAAAAAGTTTATTAAATAATTCTAATTCCAGAGTGAATTATAATAATGTTGATGATTAAGAGATCTCATCCAGAGTTACTTCGGGATAACATTCAACACATCTACCTAATTGATCTTCGCAACGGCAATTTCTGAAATAGTTGCATTTTCCACCAATACAACACATTGTTGGTGGCATTGCTTTCATTAAACCTTGGTTTTCACAATATTCACCTTTCCAAGGTACTAACATAGGTTCATTATCGTATTTAAGGAAGTGTCTTTGATCATAATCTTCGGCTTCTTGCATATCATTATTGAATGCTTCTGTTTGAACACCGATATGACTGATAATGATGAGTAATAAGAATATTATTATGAAAAACATTAATTCAAATGTTGTTATTTTCATTATAATATCAGGAGAAAATTTATAATATTTTTTCAGAACCACATTCTGAACAAATATATGTTTTTTCATAATAATTAAAATCATTTCTATCACGAATCCATTTATGTGAGCATTTTTTATTTAATAAAATTTCTAGTTCAAGTATTTGGGCATTGATTTTATGTAATGTGTTTAATACTGTTTTTTTTTCTTCTCTTAAAGAATGAATATTTTCAACAATATCTTTAATAGTATTCATTATTATAATTATTATTATAATTTATATTTATATATCTTTCAACCCGCGGAAATAATATCTATATTTCCACAACTTCTTTTTACAATCTTTTAAGAATTTATCATAAAGATCATTCCATTTTTCAGTCCATTCACCGTTTCCATAATTACTCATTTTAAGAATATAATTACTTGAAGATAGATATGGTCTTCTCATTGATTGATTTTCATTTGCAAAGAAAGCCATATCATATACATTTTGGTGCATAACCCATTCATAACTATCACAAGAGAATTCCATAAACCAACGGAATCCCTCTTTAGGATCTATTCTCATTAAATTCATGAAATTCCCCATTATCATTAATCGTTCAATGTGATTTATATATCCATTCTTAAATGCTTTTTTAATTGTATCATCAACAGGATCTATTCCAAGAGATCCAGAATACCAATCCTTACCAATTTTCCCCTTATTACCAAAATAATTTTGCTTACCATAAGATCCATAAATATAACATAATCTTTGATATTCTCTCCAAAAAAGTTGTCGGATGAATCCCTCTTTATTATTCATTGCAGTTCCCGTTTCAACAATATATTTACATAGATCAAGAGGTTGTATAAGTCCAATATTGAGTGATGATGATAATATAGAGTGGAATAAGAAGGAGTTCTCTTTATCAATTGCGTCTTGGTATTTACCAAAATTATTCAATTTATGTTTAATGAAATCTTTAATGAATTTGGTGGCGGATTTATGTGAAATAGGGAATATAAAATCATCGCATGATCCATACAGATTATTAAAATGTTTTTCCACATATTTTACGGCTTCATTAATATATTTAATCTCATCTTTACTATGATCTAAAACGGGGGGTATTTTTATCGCCTTAGGTAATTTGAAACGATTTAATTTATCCTGTGATTTAACATTGGGNATTACGTTGATCTTTTTCTTACCCCACATATAAAATGAATTAAAAAAGAGNTTTTTAGTTTTTTTTCTATATTCTTTATAAATATCTTTTGTTAATAAGAAGTTTGGTGATTCATGAATAATTGGATCACCAGATAATTTTAATTTATCAATTGGATCAAACATCTCATATTTCTTTTCACTGAATTTCTTATTGAATTCAATATATTGAACTTTAAATCCTGATTTAGACAAGTAATCTTTGTAATATTGCATAGATCCACGGTGTAAGATGATACGTTTTTTATTATATTTATATTTAGTGAAATATTGGGGGTGTTCCCAGAGAATGATCTTGTATTTTTTTGGATCAGGTAAATATTTATCTTCAAATAATTGATGAGGTAATATTAAAAAAGAATTCATTAACTATTATTATAATTTATTTTTATAAAATATTTGATATAAAGATATTTCACATCATATAAAATAATATGACAGATCAAGTATGCATTGGTATTGATTACGGAACAACAAACTCAGTAGTAGCAGTAGTTCAACCTGGAACTAGTAAGCCTGAAGTAATTGCTGCAGATAATGGTGGAAGAACAGTACCGAGTGTTGTAGCTTTTAATAATACTGAAAGATTGATTGGAACAGCTGCGAAAACACAATCAGCGGGGAATCCAACAAATACAATTTATGAGGCGAAGCGTTTTATTGGGCTTGCATATGATGATCCTGCGGTTCAAAATGAGATTAAGAATATGCCTTATAAAGTAATCAATCGTAATAACACACCATATTTTGAGGTTCAGTACAAAGGTGAAACTAAGTTTTTCTCAGCAATTGAGATTGCATCAATGGTTATTGGTGAGATGAAGAGAATTGCTGAGAATTTCCTAGGACACCCTGTAACTGATGCTGTTATTACTTGTCCCGCTCGTTTTACAGATGCTCAACGAAGTGCTGTAAAGGATGCGGGTAAGGTTGCTGGATTGAATGTATTACGTATGGTGAATGAGCCGACTGCTGCTGCAATGGCGTATCATTTAGATACGAATAACAAGGGTGGGACAGATACGAATGTTCTTATTGTGGATTGTGGAGGTGGAACTCATGATGTTTCGCTTGTATCAATTGATGGTGATGGAGTATGTGAGGTTATTACGACGGATGGGGATACACATCTTGGTGGAGCGGATTTTGATGAGGTATTAACTGATTATTTAATTAAGCAATTTAGAACTAAAACGGGGATTGATATTTCAGGGAATGATCGTGCAAGACGTCGTCTTCGTACTGCAGCAGAGCGTGCAAAGATGACGCTTTCAAGTTCAACTCAGGCGATGATTGAGATTGATTCACTTGCGGAAGGGACTGATTTTTCGGATGTTATTACTAGAGCAAGATTTGAAGCACTTTGTCAGAAAGTATTTAGTCGTATTATGACACCTGTAACAACGGTGCTTAAGAATGGAGGTGTTGCGAAAGATCAGGTGCATGAGATTGTATTAGTGGGTGGAACAACTCGTATTCCACGTATTCAGGAGCAACTTAAGAATTTCTTCAATGGAAAGACTCTTAATAAGTCTGTAAATCCCGATGAGTGTGTAGCATATGGTGCTGCGGTTCAAGGAGCAATTCTCAGTGGAAATACAACGGGTAAGATTGCGGATATGATTTTACTTGATAAGACGCCGCTTTCACTTGGTCTTGAAACAGCTGGTGGTGTTATGACCGCACTTGTAAAGAGAGATACAACAATTCCAGTATCAAAAACGCAGACATTTAGTACATATAGTGATAATCAACCAGGTGTATTAATTCAGGTATATGAGGGAGAGCGTGCAATGACGAAGGATAATAACAAGTTGGGAGAATTTACACTTGATGGAATTCCACCGATGCCTCGTGGTCAGCCGAAGGTTGAGGTTACATTTGCGATTGATGCAAGTGGTATTCTTAGTGTTACTGCGAAGGAGCTAACGAGTGGGAAGGAACAGAATGTGACGATTACGAATGAGGCTGGAAGACTTAGTTCTGAGGAGATTGATAAGATTATTGCGGATGCTGAGAAGTATAAGGATGAGGATGAGATGCGTCGTAAGAAGATTGAGGCTAGAAATGGATTGGAGAATTATGCATACAGTGTGAAGAATAGTGTATCCGATGAGAATTTAGCNTCAAAGTTGAGTGAAGATGAGAAGACACAGATTGAGAATGCGGTGGATGAGACGATTTCATGGAGTGATGCGAATTTGGATGCAAGTGTTGAGGAGTATGAGGGAAAGCGTAATGAGTTAGAGTCTGTATTTAATCCTATTATGAAGAGAGTTACGGAACAGGTTCAACAGGAAACACAGAGTGCGATGCCACAACAAGAACCTGGACAAGGTCCAACTGTTGAGGAGGTTGATTAAAGTATGATAATAAAATATAAATTAAAAAAAATATAAAAAAAATATAAAAAAATATAAAAAATATAATTTTTATTTAATTGTAAATAAAAATTATTAGAAAATATCTAAATTAATAATGTTTCGTTGGATCAGGAAAACCACCCCGATTATTTTCACTTGTAATCCAATCAATTTCATAATTCATATGTTCTTCGGGAGAACCGATTATTTGATTGGGTGCTGATCCATCATTATAGTAATAACCCGCACCTCTATCATAACTCATTGCACCTGGTCCAATACCCATTGTATCCTGTTTTCCACCACCTCCATTTTTCTTAGGACAGTCACAATTTTCATCTACATATTTTGATTCAAGTTTTCGTCCTTCTTTATATATATAATCGCCCACACCTTTGAGATCATCAATTACTCTTTTTTGTAAAGCATCTTTTTTCCAGCTTGGATCACGAGTAGCACGAATAATATACCAAACATATGATCCATATAAACCAAATACAATTAAAGATATTGTTAATAATGTTCTCATAGTCATATTCCCAGAATAATGTGCGAGAATACAACCACCAATAATGGGTAATATAACAATAAAGTAAAGAAGTGTTCGTTGAATGATATTTTCTCTATTGGTATGATCATTAATTTGTTTAATAGCACGATCTTGGGTTGTTATTCTATTTTGGATACCAATTAATTTAGATATTTCACTTTGAAGTTTTTTATTTTGTCGTGAAATATATTCATTTGCAAGACGGAATGTTCTTGGATTTAATTCCATCTGTCTTCTTAATTTATCAGTGTTATATCCATTTGACATAGAAATCAATTTACCATTAAGTTCTTTATCTAAAGAATCCATTGTATTTTGATCTTCTTTTGTTGAATAATTATTCATATCTAATATTAATAAATATTATTATTTAATATTTAACAGCTACTTGTTTATACTCTTTTACATATTCACCACAAGGAATAGTAGTTGTTATTTGATTACCATCCTCATCTTCACATATGTATTGAGCAGGATTTGGATCATCTTTGATCCACACGTTTTCATCACTATCTGTTTTCAAATCATTTACACTACTAAAATCAGATCTACCACTTGGTCCTGATTTCATCTTACTCTGTTTAGGTTTGCAATCACTTGGACATTTATATGACCAGGATGGGAATATATTATCACGAGTTGCTATTCCAACCGCATCCATTGTTTGTTCAGTGAATCTTTTAAGAGCAGTACTTTCAGAAAGAGCTGTATTCCAATAGTATTTATGGAAGATCTTAAACACATATAAAAAGAGAGAGATTCCAATTAAAATTTGTGCATTACGTGAAGAAATAATTGCTAATCTATTACAGAGAAATATGACTACAATAAGGAGGATCATGAGTAATAAGTTTGCGAGAATATAGATTGTACGATCTTTATTGGCGACTTCTTTATTATTATCATTAATAATTTTATTGCTTGTTTGAATTAATTTGTTGGTATTATTGATTGTTTGGATATTATCATTGCGTTCTTCTGTATAAGAAACATTAAGATGATGAATAATATCTTGTGATCTTGCACCACTCATTGTTTCAATTCTATCTTCTTTTACTTCCTGACTAAGATTTTTTTTATATAAATCAATAGGTAAAGTACTCATATATTATAATACTATATATATTTTCTCAATATAAAATAATAACAATGAAACTTGGAATTATATTTCTTATTTTATTGCTCATGTTCGCATTTATTCTTCTATTTTGTCTTGATCATTCTGTATTTCATGAATCATTTACAACAATAACACCAAATTTAGTTGATAAAATAGACTTCTACGAGAAAGATCTCAAGGAATTCGGTGTTGGTTATTATGAACCACATAATTTATATGGATTTAAGTTTTTGTAAAAATAAATATATTATTATTTAATAAATTTATTTTTATAGTTTTTATAGTTTTTATAGTTTTTATAGTTTTTATAGTTTTTACTGAACAATTGAAAATGCACGATTATATAAGAAACATAGTTGAGATGGATGCATTCCATTTACATAATGTAAAATTGTATTCAATGTTGTCTTATTATGTGTTGATAAGAAAATACCATGAAGTTTATATAAATGTGGTCGGTAATACCAAGGTGCATCCCCGTTTTTATAAATAAAACGATTCATATAATGACGATGAATATCCTTAATCATGTTAAAAATATTCAGCTCATATTGAGCAAATTGAGCTTTCCATTCAGGATAGAAATTATAAAAATCATTTAATAATTGACTCTGACGTAATTCCAAAAATCGGTAAAACATATTATTCCCATTTCCAAGAAGCAACTTCACCGACTCATATACACGTGTAATAATCTTCATTCGTAATCCACTATCACGATCAAAAACAATATATCCCTCTTCTAATGTTGTATCATTATATGCCCTATTTAATAATGAATATGGTGTTTCTCCCTCAAAATATTCTGGATGAGGAACACCAACATCATCAAATACTTCTTCAAATGTTGTCATATTACGTGTTAATACATGCACAAGTGAAGGAGTCTCATACTTCTTAACAATACGATTCATTGGATGACATAATACAAATGAATAACAACAATTCTTATCTAATCGCTCATAATCAAGTCCAACTGTTTCCGCTGCTTCTGTGAAGAGTTGTCCGAATGATGAAGAAGATGACCAAAATGCACGATATGCATCTACGCATCTTGTAGTAGCAAAATTCCATTTATCATTATAATAAAATAGTCTAATTTGTGTTCCATCAACAGATCTTTCAACACGACTATTTTCCCAATTTACTCCATTTAATTTCAAGTTTTCATCTGATAAATCATAATCATCAAATGAGAAATCCAAACCTTTGTTAAATGTATAACACACAATCTTATTTGTTTTCTTTTCTAATACAATACCTCGGCATTGTCTCACAAAGGGAATTGTAAAATCAGATTTTTCCTTATCATATGTTAATAAATATAAATCAGGACAATATTCCCACTCTTTTACATAAATAAAATATTCTAATAAACCACTTTTTAATTCTTCAAAAGTGTTAAATGATGATAATTTTTCAATAAGCTCCATTATTTAATATAATGAAATAGTCTTTATATCAAATATTTGTTTCATTTCATATAGATAAAATCTTAATTATATTTATACATATGTCAAATAATGATGAAAAAATTATAGAATTTGATTCTAACACTGAATCAATTGATCTTGGTAATAATTCTGAAAATGAAAATGATATTGAAGAACAAGTAGATCAAGAAGAAGATCAGGAAGAAGAAGAGGAAGAGGAAGAAGAAGAAGAAGAAGAAGAAGAAGAAGATAATTCAGAGAATATAATATATAATTCAAATACAGAAACAATTGATCTATTTGATGAAGAGAATACGGAGATAACAGTTGTTGATAAAGAGGATATTCCAGAATATGAAAGAGATTATACAGATAATATTTATGAACAGGTACTTCAGAATGAGTTTTTATCAGAGTTAGATATTGATAAGCAGAATAGTGTATATTTTCAAGAATTGATATTAAAAAAAGTAAATACAATTATTGAATTAAAAAACAAGGGGATTGAATTATATAATAAAGGATCTGATTATAATGCAATTCGTGATCAAATATTAAAAAATTGTTTCATTAAATCTGTTTATCCAATTGTTCTTGATAAACAAAAAATATACCAAGTTAAAGACAGTGAGAATAATGATGTAGTTCAAGAATCGATTGAAGGTAAATTATTTGGTGATAAGAATGGATATTTGATTGAAAATCAGGATGATCAACTTCGTGAATTAAAGGAACTTGATAATAAATTTTATAGTGGTGAAATAAAATATAATACATATTACCAAGAAATTGCTAATTTATTTAATGCTTATCCAATTGATCATAATAAACTCGGATATAATACAAAAAGTCCTATATATCAAAAGGTACTTCGTTATTATAATCTTTTAACATCACATTGGAAAGATCATAAAGTCATTGGTGAATTTAATTTTTATCACGAAGTTGTAAATCAATATACAAAACAGAAAGAATGTCTTAAACAAGTTATTATTAAAGGTCAGAATATTTCTGTTGTTGGATTATATATTAATTACAGTGGTTCAGAGAGAATTAATTTGAAAGGAGAGCCTATAATTACGGAATCTAAATTCGGGAAATTAAGCAAGATCTCTAAAATTGAAAATACGGGTAAAAATAGAGAGATTAAATTAACAATTCCAAATCATCAAATAGATCCGAAAGATAAGACTGTAACGATTTATTTAAATGAAACAACGTGTATTCCTTCAATTGATGGGTTATATAAGAATATTAGTGTAATTGATAAAGATACGCTGTTAATAAATATTAAAGGATCTAAATTAATAAAAGAATCGTCAGATAGTGGATATATATTTACAAATCTATTAATTGATGCAAAAATATATAATGTTGTTGTTAAAAATGACGATGTAATAATTAAAGAGGGAAGTAAAACAATAGATCATAAAAAGATATGGACAAGTAAAGATACAGTGATCTATCTTTTTAATGAAAAAGAGTTGAATTTCGAGGAATATAAAAAGATAGTGAATACAGTAATTCCGGATTATCTATCAATTATTAAAAATGAATTAGATGTTATTCGTGAAAAATCGGATTTAATGAAGATAAATAATTATTTAGAAAATAAATATGGATTTTTATTGGATCAAATTGATTATGAAAGTTATTTAGTTATTATTAAAGAATTATCTAATAAAATTAAAGATATTGAAAATGATATTAAAAACGATGGATCCAAAAACAATGGATCAAAAAAAGTAGATCAAGAAAAAATTAATTTATTATTTAGTGATAAATATTTTAAAAATAAGACAATTGAGAAGTTATATGGAATATATCCATATTTTGGAAAGAGTAATGACAATAATATTACAAGATCTCAATGGATTAATAATCAGAATGATAATGGAATTATATATTATATTTTTGTGTCTCTTGATCTTGATAAGAAGGATGATATTAAAAAAATCAAAAATGAAATTGAGAAAGATTTAGAAGTGATAAGTAAAAAAATTAAAGATGAAAAAATTGCTAAAAGTTATTTTAAAGAAGAGAAAGAGTGTTCAATTTATAAAAAGAGTTATCGTTCTATTAAAGATCTTGAAGATGATCCAGATAAATATGAGAATGGAGATCTAGCAATAATTCGTGGTGCTGATAAAGAGGGAATACGTGTATTAACAAAAGATGATGGTAAAATCTTTATTTGGGAGAAAGATGGGTGGAAAGAAAAGGGTGAAACATCATTTGAATCAATTAAACAGATGTGTGATTTTGGATCAATTGATTTTGATAAAATTAATCTAGATAATATACTTTGTGTATATGAAGATAAATGCCAACCTACAAAATTACTTAAACTCGAGAAAAAACGCGATAATCTTGAAAAATATATTGAATCTCTTGATCAATACAAAGGAAGTACTTATAAAACAAAGTTTTATGAATCTTTATTGAAAGAAAGTGAATTAGGTAGATTTGAGAGTGAGGAAGAAAAGAAAGTAGTTGAAGATACAGAATCCAAACTTCCAACAAAAACAAGTTCATCAATTATTCTCGACAAGATCAGGAAGGTTGAGAATGCAGAGTTAAGATCATATTTGATCTATAAATTAATTGAACAGGATGGTATAAAGATCGGTGATTTCATTTATTCTAAAAAATATTCTGAGAAGATGCTCTGTTCTCATTATTACTTGCTTACACTTTCGCAAAATACAGCGGATCCAATAAAACAGGGTGAATTGTATCAAGAAATGCTTTCTAAATTTGGAGATGATGGTTATTCAGCAATTGGATCAAAAACATGTAAAATATGTGGTAGTGAATTGAACGAAGTTGATTATGATGAGAGTGGTGGTTTAAATCAACAGGGTGAAAGAAGAATTGAGAGAGATATTCTTGAAGAGAGAGTTGTTGATACTGAGTTTATAATGAGAGAGGAAACATTACAGACTGATCAATATGGGAGATTAAATTGTAGAGATCCACTTTTTAAGAAGAGGATTCTTGGATTTGGAATATCATCGGATAGATTGGAGAATGCATATAAATTATGTGAGACAGTGAATAATATTGGTGATAAGATAGGGGTTGGCTTTCGTGTAAATGATATATTAACAGTAATTAGAGATACGATTTTAAATACTAAAGAGATTAATTCACCGATAAGATATAAAAAGATAGAGATCTTAAGATTGAAAGAGAAACGTGGATTTAGTCTTGAAAAGATAAATCAACTTGAGAAACATGGATATTTTAGGGATGCATACAAAAGATATCAGATGAATTACAAAAATAGATTAAATATGACTCTTGGATCACGTATTCTTATTTTACTTCAAACTGCAATTCCCGAATATATTATTGGAAAAATAAAAGTTCCATGTAGTTTTAATGGATATCATGGATCAAATGGTATTGAATTTATGAGTTGTGTTCTTAGAAAGATGGGTATATTAACAGATGTTTATAAGACTGAACTTGATATTGAAAGAATAAAACCAGTATCTGAAAAATACGCAATGGAACAGATATCATATTTTTATAATAAATTTATGGAATCCCCCGAAATTAGTAATCTTTTCCAAAGAAAAATGATTAATAAGAGTGTTAAACAAAAGGTTGTGAAGATTGCTGAGGATTTGGGTGAAAATGAGAAAATGGATTTTGGAAAAGATATTAAGATTGAAGAAGATTTTATTAAGCAGGTTAAGGAGAGTAAAGATAGTACCGAATTTTATGAAAATTATATTGAACATCGTGCATATTTACAGAGGAAATTAATGAGAGAGATATATAACATTGTGGTTGCTTCAGAATTTGATATGATGAATCCGGAAATTGAATCTGTTGCAATGGGATCTTGTTGTGCAACACTTGCGGATCAAGAAACATATGAGTTTTATGATAAAGATTCAAATATTGGTGAGTTAAGAAAGAAATTAGGTGAAATTGAAAGATATAATGGGTTGTTTTTGAAAAAGGGTAGTTTTACGTTTAATGTTGAAAGTTCTGATAAGCAGTATCTTACATCAAATGATGATACAAATTGTGATCTAAAACTTACAAATCCTTTGATTTTACAAAAGTTTATTACTTATTGTTCGGTTGGTATATCACGTGGTTATCTTCATATTTTTAATAAAGAGGGTAAGTGTATAAGATGTACTGAAACTGTTGATAAAATTAGGAATACAAAGTATAATGCAAATGATTATTATGCACTTATGGATGATATTCAGAGATTAACTGCAAAGAAGGTTATTGAGGGTGTTACGAATACAAATTTCCAAGATTTTGATAAAGTACAACATGAATGTTCAGAGAATTACGAGGAATTTATGATTCAATTTGTGAATAAGCTATCCAAGTTGCTTAATAAGAGTCAAGATGGGGATTTTTATGATAAATATTTGGAGATTTTAAAGAATCTTGGATTAACAAAGAATGAATTAGATAATATGATGGAGAATATTAAGGATACGAAGGAATATACAGTAAATGAGAAAATATTATATGAGGATATTCAGAAAAATAGGGTTACAAATATTAAGAATTATATAAATAATTATTTCAGATATTATATATCAGTATTAGCAAACAAACATTTTAATAAACAACAAAAAATAAAATTTGAAGGGATGGATGCTGATACTGAGATTGAATTACAGAAGAAGATTTATGATAAATCACAGGAGTTATCTTATTTTAATGAAACAGCATGTGAAGAAATATTTAAGAAGCTTAAATTTGATTATACAATTGAGGAGATTAATTCAATTAATGGTGCTTCACCTGTTTATAATTATAAGAAAACAAAGATCTTAAAGGAAACCCCATTTTCATTTACATATGCTTCCAATATGTTGATCTATATTTTATTGATCCAGTTGAATAGTTTTTTCCAGATTGATTTCAAAGGAAATGATAAAGAGAATTTCAAGATTTATTCTTCAATAGCAACATTTATTGTGAAGATCTTGGATATGATTAATGAGGAGATGATGTTAGTGGATATTGATAAGAGGGAATATCAGAAAATTATAAATAGACTTTATTATGATAAGAGATGTAAGATTGAAAAGGAAGCTGATAAAATGACCGATGCAGAGAAGAGTATGATCAAAACAACACTTAATCTTGAGAATATTGATGAATATAATTTTATGCCACCTGGTCCAGAAACTGTATTTGATGCAGAGAAGGCGATGAAGGATAAGGAGGAGGCTATTATTGAGAAGGCTAAAGAGAAGTTGGGATCAGATGCTACAGAGAATGAGATAGAGACATTTAAAGAGGAGTATGAGAAGGAGATGGAGATTGAGAAAGAAGAGTATGAAGATAATTTCAATATGTTCCAGATGAAAGAGGGGTTAGATGTGATGGAAGTGGGTGATGATTATGGAGAGATGCCACAAGGGACTGAAAATGAGGGTGATGGATTTAATGATTTTACACAAGCAGAGTTATTTGGTGGTAATTAAGATAAAAAAATATAATTTTAATTAAATAATTAAAATTATTTATTTGATAAATTAAGATTCTATCAACAATTCATTGAAGTGATTGTAATCTTCTCCGTCTTTCCATTTAAGATAATAAAAAAGTCATTCTAAATTAATATATAAAGATTTTATTTTTATATTATAAACATATACATATAAATTATAATATAAAAGTTATTTTAATAATATTAATAGATCAATGACAGAATTTATGACTTCAATGTATAAATATTATTTTGAGACTTTTTCAGATAAAGTCAAACAGTTTGGTAAGAAAACTGTTATCCTAATGGAATGTGGAAGTTTTTTTGAAGTATATGGAACAGAATACAAAGGTAAATATTATGGAAATGCGGTTGAAATTTCGGATGTATTAAATATTCAGAAGGCGAAGAAGGTTTGTTCTGATTTTGTATATGATATGGTGGGTTTTCCGAATCATGCGGTGAAAAGATTTATTGAGATACTTATTAAGTATGGTTATACAGTGATTAAGATTGAACAAACATCACCACCACCAAATCCAAAAAGGGAGATTACACAAATTATAAGTCCAGGAACATATATAGAGGATCTTGATTATAAGAGTAATAATTTAGTATCAATTTATTTAGAGGAAATTAGTGGATCTTATTTAATTGCATTTTCAATGATTGATCTTTCAACAGGTAAAAGTTGTATTTATGAGTATGGCGGTGAGGATCTTACTGTAATTTGCGAGGAATTATTCCGATTTATTGAATCAAACAATGTTAAAGAGATTATATTAAATACTAGGAATTGTAGTTCTGATTTTATTAAAGATGTGGAATCAATTATTGAGGATAAGGATATTTTGTATCATTTATATTGTGATAAAGTGGAGAAGGAATATTTCAAGCTTTCATATCAGAATGAGTTTTTCAAGAAGATATTTAAATACAGTGGGTTAATTTCGCCGATTGAGTATCTTGATCTTAATATGTATCCACTTGGGATTGTATCTTATATTATTCTTTTGCAATTTTCGTATGAGCATGATCTAAAGATCATTGATGGTATTGAAAAACCGATAATTTGGAAAGAATCGGAACATCTTCTTCTTACACATGATACACTTTATCAATTAGATATTATAGATTTTAAACAGAAATATGATGAGAATACTCATATCAGATCATTATTTGATGTTTTAAATAAATGTCATACAGCAATGGGAAAAAGATTATTAAAGGATAGATTATTGAATCCTATTATAGATCATAAAGAATTAGAAAAACGGTATGAAAAAATTGAGAGAATAATTGAGAAGGATTGTTCATTAATTATTTCAGAATTAAGAAATATTGTAGATATTGAAAGATTATTGAGGAAAATGAGTCTCGGAAGACTTGCACCCAATTCATTTGCTTTAAATATGGATAGTTTTGAAAGTTGTTTAAATATTATGGAACATCTTAAAGAGATGGAATCTTATGAGTTTGATCACAAAAAAATAGATAAATTATCCGAGTTTATTGAAGAATACAACAACACATTTAAAAGAGAAGATATGTTAAATGCGAATCTGGTTAATATGAAAAAATCATTCTTTAAAGAAGGTATTTATAAAGATGTTGATGATTTACAGAATAAATATGATCAACAATTTGAAAAAATAACCGAGATTAAAGATCATCTTTCATCTCTACTTAAAGATGGTGATAATATTGAATTAAAATATACAACAACAGAGGGATATTATTTAAGAACAACAGTTATACGTTCAAATATTTTAAAAAAGAAATTAAATTCAAATCATAATTCTGAATTTACATTTAGTGTGAAGCGTGGTAAATCTAATTATTGTAGTATTGGATCAAGCAGGTTATCAGAGATAAATAGTAATATTAGGGTATATGGAGAGGAGTTATCAAAATTATTATATGAGAAATACATGAATAGTATATTAGAATTAAGTAATAAGTATGTGGATTCATTATTAGAAATAGCGTTAATAATAGCGGATGTTGATTTATTGATTTCAAATATTAAGTGTATTAATAGTTATGGATATTGTAAGCCTGTAATTAATGATCTATATGATGGAAAGAGTTATATTGATGTTAGGGAGATCAGACATCCGATTATTGAGAGAATTTTGAATGAGTATGAGTATATTACGAATGACATTTCACTTGATCATGAGAAGGGTTTAGGAACATTATTATATGGTATTAATGGATCTGGTAAGAGTAGTATGGCGAAAAGTGTTGGATGTTGTATTATTCTTGCACAGATGGGGATGTATGTACCTGCGAAGGAATTTCATTATTATCCATTTAAAACAATTTTTACAAGAATTAGTGGATCAGATAATATTTTCAAAGGATATTCATCATTTGCAGTTGAAATGAATGATCTACGTGGATTAATTAAGTATGGAGATAGTCGTTCCCTTGTATTAGGAGATGAGGTATGTAAGGGAACTGAGTATATATCAGCTGTATCAATAGTTGCGTCATCTTTGATGCATTTTGTGGAGAAGGGTGTAAAGTTTGTATTTGCAACACATTTGCATCAGATTCCGAAGTTGGATTGTATAAAGGATTTAGGTGAAAGTATTAATATTAAACATTTGAGTGTTAGTATTGAGGATAACAGGATTGTATATGGGAGGAGATTGAAGGATGGACAGGGTGAATCAGTATATGGTTTAGAAGTGGCGAAATATATTATTAACAATGATAAGTTTATTAGTAATGCTGAGAAGATCAGGAAGAGATTGATGGGTGAGAAAGAGGAGATTCTTAGTACAAAGACATCAAAATATAATAGTAGTTTATATGTTAATGAGTGTCAGATATGTGGTGTAAAGGATAATTTGGATGTTCATCATATTAAGGAGCAGGCTACATGTAATGAATATGGTTTATATGATCATGTAGATAAAAACATATTAGCGAATTTGGTTGTTCTTTGTAAGAAGGATCATAATGATGTTCATAATGGTGTGTTAAGAATTGGGGGATATTCTGAGACAACAAGTGGGAGGGAATTAAAGTGGGAGAGGGTTGCTGAAAAGAGGAAGAGACAAAAATATGGGGAGAAGGATATTGAGGTGTTTAATAAATATAAGAAGATGGTGAATACAGTACCAATGAAGTATATATTGGAGTGTTTAAGGAAGGAGGGATATAAAATTACAGCACAGACATTAAAGAAGTATTGGTCTATATAAAATGATTTTTAATATTTTAATGAATAGATAAATGATTAAGCAGAATATGATTGAAAAGGATGATATTACATATTACGATGGTTCAGATAATATTTTGATTGTTGTTCAGAATGATGGTGATAATAAATATCATTATTTACCTCGTCGTAAAAATAGTAAAAGAGAGCATAATACAAAGAGAATTGGTGAATATTTATTTAACAGAATGAACGATCATAATTTGAGTCCATCATTACTTATTGTGGATATGAATCCTATTCATATATGTACGGATGGATCAAGTGATGAGTTGATGAGATATGCTACATCAAAAGTATTTAATACATATTCTTATTTTTATGATCTAATAAACAGGTTTTCTCATAAACATAAAGATGGTATTATATTGGATATACATAAATATAGATCCAGTTCCTATAGATCATTGATTCAGATAGGTACTTTATGTGGTTTAACATTTGATAAAAATAAGATACTTTCAAATTATTTTTTTGAAAATAGTAGGAATGAGTTATTTATGGGTGGATATTTATTGCAATATATTTATCAAAATCATAGATCTATGAATGCTGTTCAATTATCATATCCTATACAGAATTATGAAGATAATTTTAGTGAGGATATGTATAGAAATGCATCTGATTTAATTATAGAATCATTTGTGGATACGAAGTGGGAATTGAGGATACCTTTACCACCTTCTCCTCGTAATAAAGATATGAGTAATAAAAAGTATTTGGTAAAGAGTTTAGTATTTATGATAATATTTTTATTTATTTATTTTATTGAGAATCTATAAAAAAATGATTAATTTTATTTATAAATTATAAATAAAATTAAAAACATCAATGATGGAAGATCAAATTAAGATGACAATTAAAAAGGATGGTTCTGTTCATAGTTTGAAGGAGTTATTCAATGAGGAACATTATGAGGAACCTATTGTAAGGGAACATGATATTGAGTATTTTTGTGATCTATCAAAGGAGATTGGGTTTGGTGAATTAGCATCACCACGGTACAATGTATTAGTTATTAGTTATCCATCTTTATCGCATACACAGATTAAGTTTTTGGTGAATATTTTGATGAATCCTACTAAAAAGGTGGTAGAACCTGTTTTAGAGTATTGTTGTAGGGCATCAATTGTTCATAGAGGAACTAAAAAGGCTTTGATCATTAAGAGCAATGGTTTTATTAATACTGAATTGAACAATAATAATTATTCATTGGAATCTAAATTTTTCTTAGACACATTAATTAATATGTGGAGTCATTTATCTATAAATATTGAAGATCTTTGGCTTAATGGAAAAGGAAAACCGGATGAAGAGGAAGATGAAATGAGATATACAAAAAAATAAGTATAAAAATAATATAATAAAGGAAATGAATGGAGTTTATTAATCAAGAAGAAGAATTATTTTTTAATAAATGCTTACAGAGTAATGATTTCAAGAATATGTTTAATATTATGAAGAAATTATATAATATTGAGGATATATGTAAAAAGGTGGTTGAAAATAGGGAGAAGATCTTAAAATATCGCGGTGTTTTCATGGATTGGGGTACATTAGAGAAGTATGGATTATCGGTATCAAAGATTGAGGATATTGTTATCTCAATTGAAGATATTAGAACATTAGGATCTAATAGTTTTTTATTATTAAAGAGATTTAATAAATTATTATCTTCGGAAAACATTGTTAATCGTGATTATGGAATAACTATTCCAACAACATGTAAAGATAAAGGGATTTTATTACCTTTATTTATTCCTCTTGATAAGATTACTTATTATTGGTGGTATAGATTGTATATTCGGATGAAGATAATGGGTTTATTTCAGAGATTTGATAAAACAGAGTTAAAGAGGAGTATTGCGTATGCTATATATGTATATTATTTCAGGAAGCATTTATATTATTGGTCATTTTTGAGGAAGAATAAGAAAAAATTGATTTTAAAAAAGCGGAAAAGAGAAGGAAGATAAAAACGATGATTTTTACTCTATATATTCCCAAGATCGTGTTATTTTGGTACGTAAATAATTTAACAATAAGTAGTCAGATGTTTCATTCATCAATTGGAAATACGGTATCAGGATTTTCATTTACAAATCAAGGTACTTATAGTACAAATGCGTATGATATACAATCATTTCCCATAACAAATATTTATTATAGTGAGACAATGAATAAGGTATGTAATGGATATTCTGAGCAGATTTCTTATTATGAATATGCTAAACATGAATTAAACATTGT